>PDWJ01001351.1_pt1 | contig 72729 bp, 60 predicted proteins | sample 1430881 | NCBI WGS metagenome assembly PDWJ01 (sample SAMN01162460, study PRJNA174530) | Oral metagenome, whole genome shotgun sequencing project. | biome: Marine environment; feature: Marine mammal; material: Swab sample of the gingival sulcus; isolation source: swab sample of gingival sulcus...
GGCACTGGCCAATTTTTTCAGCTTTTGTGTGGGGGGCATGCCCCTTTGCCACGGTGCTGGCGGCCTGGCCGCCCATTACCGGTTCGGGGCCCGCACGGCCGGATCAAATCTCATGATTGGCGGTATATTATTGGTGTTGGCCATTGTTCTGGGCAAAGATATCGTTACGTTGCTCAACCTTTTACCCTTGTCTGTCTTGGGGGTACTGCTGATATTTGCCGGTGCCCAGCTGACCCTGACCATCATGGATCTTGACACCCGAAAGGACTATTTTGTCGCCACCATGATTTTAGGCATTACCCTGGCCTCGAATCTGGCTGTGGGATTTATTTTGGGGATGGTCATCGCCCGGTTGTTGCAGTGGGAAAAATTGTCTGTGTAATAAAAAAGTTAGAGACGATGCGTACAAATAATCTCTGGTCAATGGTTAAGCGCCGATACCGGCTTCCCCAAACAGTACAATTGAGTTTTGAGATGGGCTTTCCTCGATTTTTGATTGGAGACTGCCGATTAACGGCCGATGGTTGTAATGCGGTCAAAACCAAAAAAATCAGCCTTTCCATGAAAGGCATTGTGCTTTCAGACACCCTTCCTTTAAGCTGGTTTACATCTTCGGTGTTCATTCCCTGGAAAACCGCATTGGACGTCCATCTTTCCAATGATGCCCAACGCTGCCGCCTCCATGTTGACGATCCACTGCCCATGACCATTGATCTGCCCTGGTCAAAGGCCTTTACAGACTATGCACAACAATACGATAATCGCTTTCATGTGAACGTCACTTATTAGCCATTCAAACGATTTTTGTGATCAAGAATCCATTCAGGTTTTTAGTCGTACCTGTGTAAAGGCGTCCCCTTTTCAGGGCTAACGCATGTCGCGTTAGCCCGAAATTTAACTTTTATTAATTCAAGTCGTTAAAAAATGGTGCGAAAAAATTCCTTCTTTTGGAGAAGTGTAACGCTGTGATTTTATAGAACCTGATTTTTACATGCGTTGACCCTGAATTCTTATACTTGATATCCAAAAAAAGATTTGATATGGATCAACATTAAACTTTTAGTATTGACTTGATGTTAGATGATGTGCCAAATGACGGAATTTATTCTTTCAGCGTAGGGACTATATTTGATCCAGATATGTTAGGTTCTGAGTCATACACTTTTGGTCGCATATGGGATAGTCAACTCGATGAGTTTGGTGGCTATGCTATTAGAAGAAAATAACATCTTTGCGTTAAGCTCAGAATTAAATAGTTAGTTATCACCGTAACCACCTCTTTTTGTAGCCGAAAAGGGGTGGTTACATTATAATTAAGTGAGCAAATAAAATATCAACATGACATATCCTAAATTTATTTTTCCCATTATTTTTATACTGGCAGTCTGCCTGACACCTGGGGCAGCATGGGCAGACCCTTTTGCCCATACAATTGATGTGTTTAAACAATCAGATGCGGTAACCCCTTTTTTTGAAAATAATTACGGCTATGCGGTCTTCCCAATGGTGGGAAAAGGGGGCTTCATTGTCGGTGGGTCATACGGAGAAGGGCGGGTATACAGGCAGGGCCAAGTGACTGGTCTGGCAAAACTGATGAAAGGCAGCATTGGCTTTCAATTCGGGGGGCAGGTCCTTTCCCAGATTGTTTTTTTCCAGGATCAGCGGGCCTATGAGGAATTCACCGGTGGTGGGTTTGAATTTGATGGCACTGCCTCAGCGGTGGTCATCACTGCCGGCGCCCAAGTCAAAGTCGGCACGGATGGTGGCACTGCCGGGGCCAGCGCCGGACCCGCCACAGGGGTTCAGGCAGAGATTCCTTACTATAAAGGGATGGCTGTATTTGTCCATGCCAAGGGCGGTCTCATGGTTGAAGCCGCTGTGGGCGGCCAGAAATTTACATTCACGCCTTTATAGATATCCAAGCACCTTCACCGACGGTCTGTGGTCCAATGGGGTTTCTCTTATGACCCTTTCCTGCTCATTCTATCCGGTCAATCCGACTTAAAACGCATGATGAATTTTGCTGTCATGGAATCTTTGAACCAGCGAATCAGAATGCGATACCACATGACCGGATTATCGGAGAAAGATACCGTCGATTATATTACATCACGCCTTAAGTGGGCCGGATGTACATGTTCTGCGATCTGAAAATAGTGGATGCGGACATGATACTGAATTTTCATAAATCCTCTGGGAAGCACATGCTGTAAAAACCTTCTGATAAACGCCATGGCATCCAGTGTCATGTGATTCCATTTTTTCTTTTCACGATTTTTGTACAAAAATGTAATACTGTTATTTTCAATCCGTTTGATGCGGTTATTGGCGATGGCAACACGGAAGACATATCTTGCAAGATAACGCAGGACATTTTGTCCCTGTCCCACCGGTAGAACGGTGAGGGGCCGCTCATACCTTACTACCTGACCCGATGTTTAATTTTGGCCTGAGGTTTTTTAGAATTCTTTTCAGGGTTAACGCAGCCTGCTTGTCAATTCAAAATTTGATTTTGAATTGACAAGAATTTGGGTTAAGGTTATATCCTTCGATTATGTACACAAGAGCCGCTGAAAAATATATTGCCCGTATTCAATCCAGGTATCGCTGTATTACGATCATGGGGCCCAGACAGTCTGGAAAGACAACACTAAGTAAAAAATTGTTTCCAGATTTTGACTATTTCACATTTGAATCTCCAGAGCTTCGTTCGCGTGTGCGCCTTGATCCAAAATCATTTTTGACATCCATATCATCCTCTATTCTGGATGAGGTACAAAAAGTGCCGGAGCTTTTGTCTTATATTCAGGAGATACTTGACACGCCTTCAGATGCAAGAAAGCTGATTCTTACCGGTTCGAATAATTTATTGCTGCATGAAAAAATATCACAGTCACTGGCTGGCAGAACACGGATCATTGAGTTGTTTCCCCTGGAAAGAGAGGAACTGCCCCACGAAGAACGATCAGAGGATATTTATAAGGCCTTATTCTTTGGGGGATATCCGAGAATATTCCATCAAAAACTGAATCCCACCGAATGGCTGGAGGATTATTACCGAACCTATGTGGAACGTGATGTTCGCATGCTCCTGAATATTGGCGACCTTGCCACATTTGATCGTTTTATTCGATTATGTGCCGGCCGGGTAGGGCAATTGATCAATTATGACAGCCTGGCTTCAGATGCGGGTATCTCACAACCCACGGCAAAATCCTGGCTCAGTGTATTACAGGCATCCTATATATGCTTTTTTCTGGAACCCCACTACAGGAATTTCAATAAGCGGATCATCAAATCGCCGAAGCTCTATTTTATGGACACAGGATTGTTGTGTTATCTGTTGCGAATTACCTCGCCCGACCAGCTTGACACCTATCCATTAATCGGTTCAATATTTGAAAATTGGGCAATTTCTGAGTTGAAAAAAAGGTTTCATCATCAAGGCAGGCAAGCTCCCCTGTATTTTTGGCGGGACCAACACGGGCATGAGGTCGATCTGGTCGTAGACAGGGGAACATCTTTATTTCCCATTGAAATCAAAAGCGGGCAGACATTTCAAAAAAGCTTTATACACACCGTTACTTGGCTGAACAAGCTGCAAGACAGTTTGGCGGGTGCCTGCATATACGGAGGGGATGACAATTTCCATATCAATGATATCTCCGTTTGTTCCTGGCAAAAACTAAATGATCTGTCACAAAATTTTTCAGCATATTAGTCATCACTAGTGATAGGGAACGAAGGCTGGCAAAACCACTGACAAAAATTCAACTTCAGGATCTTAACATTTTGAAAATAAAGCCAGAATACTTTATCTGGCCATGAATGATACTAAAAAATGTTAAAACCCGTCGAACAGGAATATTTTTTATATTATAAATTCAAATAGTTGTCTCATTTTGGGGGGCATTCCAACGAATCCTGAAAGGTGAGTTACCAGATAAAAATGAGCTGGCCAAGGGGGGAGGGGCTTAATTAATCGGTTTCAATCTCTTTTACGCCGTCGGTGGAAATGCCATCCGTGCCGATACTCGCTTCGACCCGAGTGTTGCCGCTGATTCTGTATTTTAGTAAAAATTGATTGATCGCTTCGAAAAAGTTGCTATGCACACCGACATAGATTTTTGGGGTTAAATGTTTACCGGCCTCTACCCCACTGAAACTCATCTCTAAAACATCCAATCCTGTTGATGACTGCAGATGATGGGCAATGCTGTTTATCCCTGCCATGCCTCCTGTCTGCAATACTGCGACAGCGCTAACCGTATTGCTGTTGGGTGGTTTACCAAACAACAAATACGATAAGATGGACGAATCCGGCATCTCCGGGTTTGAGAACAAAGACATCTTTGGCGCATTAATGTGTCCTAATACATTGATTCCAACGGTTACATCTTCCCCGTCAATCTTACGAATTGCACGCAGATCTATGGCAGGGTTCGCAATCGGCCCATTGCTGAAAATCACCCGCCCACGTTTGATGTTCAGCGGTCGCCCATAGACTCGCAGCGCGCCGGTCTGAATAGAAATTTGTCCGTTGGCGGTGAGTGCTTTACCGGGTTTGGCAATCAGCATCATCCCCCCCAACAAACGGGTGTCAATATCGGCCCCGGCAACACGTACGTCATCGCCTAATTTGATATTGACTTCAACATCAATCGGACTTTTAACCGGTGGTTTTTTACCCTTATTGTGGGCCAATACCACATCTTGGGAAGCGGTAATTTTTGAGTCTGTGCGCTCCGGCACAATCAAGGCATTCGGCACGACAATCTCCCCACGGACGTTGATGGTGTCGGTAAAGACAATCTGCAAATCCGGATTGATGACCGCTTTGAGCTTGCGAGAATCTGCCACTTTGCAATTCTTCCCTTTGATATCAATTTCTCCTTGTCGTGTACTGGGATTGATATGGCCGAAAATATCAATTCTGCCGCCCCCTGCGCTTGCCCCACCCTTAAACCCAATTAACCTGCTGTGTTGAGAAAAAATATCCAAGGTCATTGCCCTGATTTGCGTACCAAATTTGGGCACGTTGAAATTGGTTTGCTTCAACGCCACCTTGCCTGACACATCGAGTTGTTTGTCCGGCACCCCTGACAGCGTCATATCACCCGTTAAACTGCCCTGGACGTGATTCAGCTGGGGGAACAACTCCTCTAAGAAATCCAATCTGGGGGTGTTAATTTTGATGCTTGCTTTAATTGCTTTTTGCGTGATATCCGGCAGTTCCGCCGTGACATGCAATGTCCCGATGTGTGATATCTGACTGATGAGGGTGGTGTTCAATTTTTTATTTTTCAATGAAAATTTATTTTCAAACCGTTCAATTTCTTCATCCAACTGCCCGCTGTCCGAAAAAATAGTCAATCGTCCACCACTGACACTGATTTGGCCGTTAATGTCTGGTTGACCATCAAGGAGAACAATATCCGCATTGGCATTGCAGGTCGTATCTAATTTCACCGTTTCAGGCAGCCATTGTGCAAGTCTCTTGGTTTTAAAATTTGTCATACGGATCTTGAATTGACCGTTTTTTTGCTGCAACGCACCGTCTGCACAAAGGCTGGCTGTTTGCTGGTGCAAGCATAAGGCGTTGAATTTTACTGTATCAAAAGACACGGTCAGGGGGACGGCCGTCGCCAATTGCCATTTGCCTGCCAAGGCACTTTCCATATTCAGTTGTTGCAAATGCCCTGACCACGTCTGTGTGGGCACATGAATGCCCCCACGCCCTGCCATGCGCAGACTGGGAATGTTACCTGTTTCAGGCGTATGCATCTCCGCTTTAATTTGATGCTGGGACACTTTGCCATCAATACTCACCTTGGCGTGATCCACACGATTTTCACCACTGGTGATGTCGCTGGCGTTCGCTTGGATTGCGATCGTATCGCTTGCCAGACTAAGGACAATCTCTCCATTTAAGCGATGAATGCGGTGGTGTTGATACCGAAGATCCTGTCCGGCAAGGTTACCGTTGATCTCAGGTGTTTCTAAATCGCCTTTGATGTGTAACTGTGCCGCAAGACGACCCGTCAAATCAGGTACCAAAGTATTGAGTTGCTGGGCATCAATATTGGCAAAAAAATTTGATTTTTCATGATGATTTAAGGCAAGATGGCCTTTGGCGTTCAGTGTATTGCCTGCCCAATTTACTGCCAAGTCTTTCACCTTTAAGTCCTGGCCAGCCTGACGAAACATCACTTGTCCTTTACCCGATATTGGCATCCCGTTGAACTGACCGGTTAGCTGATCAATCGTTGTCGTCACGCTGAGGCCCTTGTCATCCTGCTTTCCGACAATGCTGACTTCACTGTTGATATCGCCTTGGAATTTGGGGAAAAAACGGTGGGGCTGAATGTGTTGTGTGCTGACGTTGGCCCTTATCGCCAGTGGGGATAGCCCACCGCTTGCACGCATGCTTGCGATACCACCCAATGTATTGACGGTCACGTCTGCGTGGTTTAAATATTGTGGGGTGCCGTTGACATCCAGACGAATATCCATTGGGGGCATATCATCGGCGTAGGAATGAAACCCACCCTTGGCGTGATACCTGTTGTCGTCCCCCGTCACACGGATATCCAATCCCTTAATACCTGGGAGTGTTCGCGTTGGCATAATCTGGGGGGCCTTGATTTGTGCTGTGTAGGCCAACGTTGGCGACCATATCACATCTGCCTTGATCTCCATCGGGGTATCACCAATCAGGGCCTTGGCCATCACATCTGTTAACGCACGCATGGAACCGTTGGCTTGACATTGTAAGGGCACAGTGCCGACTTCGGCAACCTTGGTGTCGGCATTGAGGTGAAGATGGTAAGCGTTAAGTTTGCCATCAATTTTAATTTGCAGGTTGGCGGCACTGACCTTGGGGTGTTGCTGCGGATATTGCACTATGGGACTCTCCAACGTTAGGGCAATCGTTTTATCCGACAACCGGTAATGCCCGCGTCCTGTCAGCTGCTGTTTTGCGTCAAGTAAGCCAACTTGAAGGGTGGCCAAGGTGAATTGTTCCCCGTCAATCCCACCGTTAAAATCCAATTTAACCCTGTTTGTTTGCGGGGACTGGTAAAAAAGTGTCCCATGGGTATTGAGTTGCAGGCCCTGACTGAAACCACCTGATGCACAAAGTGTTCCCGTTACCGCCGTATCAGCCAGACCCAAGACACGGGGATTGATTTTTTGCAACGTAAAATCCGAAGAAAAGGTCGGGTGATTCAGCAAGGTCGTCACGTTTGCCTTTAGGGTAAAATCGGATATTCCCTTGCCGACCATCTGAACATCCAGTCGTTTTTTTAAGTGGCCGTTTATGGTCATGGTGAAGACAGACTCGCCATAGGCCTTGGAGTGATAGTGAATGGTCTGTTGCAGTGACACGGGGAAATCTGCGCGGGTTTCGATGTGTCCACAGAGTGTTGAGTCGATCCCCTCACCACGCACGTTAAAGGTGTGAATCGTTCCCACCTGCCCGACATAGTCAATACCCACTTGCAGGTGGTCAATGATAATATCCGATTTTTGCGCGAATGGATCTTTATATGTTAAATGTTCTACCCATAATTGCTTTAAACGAACATCAAACGGCAAACGGATATCATTTACATCAAACGGCTGATATTCGTTGTGATCGCTTTTGTTTTTGCCGGCACCGGCGTTGACTACCACAACGCTGTTTTTCAGGGTGAGCGCCCTGATGGTGATCGACCTGTGGAACAATGCGTTGGGCTGCCAATCCAATGTCACCTCATCGCTATAAAAATTGAAATCCTTGCCCTTAACGCTGACATGTCTGAATGCGCTCTGATGAAGTAAAGCACCGTTAATGCTGTCGGCTTGAATGGTGTAGTCGCTATAGCGGTTCACTAAGTTGATGGCTTGTTTTAAGCCCCTATTGGTAGCTAAAAAATAATATCCGCTGCCCCCCAATAGGGCCAATAGCAGCAAGCAGATAATGAAGACATAGCAGGCGATATGTTGCCACCGCGATTGATGCGTTATTAAATCCGATGACCTTTGTTTTTCTGTCATCACTAAAACTCCGGCCCAATAGAAAAGTGCAGCCTGAACCGATCTCCGGGCGTGTTAAAACCGTGGGCCAAATCCAGTTTAATCGGACCGATCGGTGAATCGTAGTGGAAACCCAAACCGGCCCCGATCTTTAGTTTTGCCGATTCGCAGGCGTGCGCATTGCCAATATCAACAAATGCCGCTGCGGCCATATTTCGACGAAAAAAGTATGCATATTCAGCACTCGCATAATACATCGTGTCACCCCCTACCACTTTGCCACTGGAATCGGTATCTCCAATGGACTCAAACCCATAGCCACGGATTGTCTTATCCCCTCCGGTAAAGAAACGATATGCAACGGGCAATCGGTGAAACGCTTTTGTCCATGTTCGCCCAATTGCGCCAGCAAGTGTGACACGGTGCACCTTGGCGAGTGTTTTGATCGTTTTTGCTTTACCAATGACTTGACACAAAGAAATATCGCTGAGCACACCTTTATGTGCGGCGGTCACATAGCCGTCCAGATACATACCGTCTTTAATATGAATCGGGTTGTCGGTTTTGCGATAGGTAAATCGGGCATATGGCGTTAACAACCCAATGTTGTCGGTATCATTGCCAATGGTAAAGTCTTCTTGTTGCCATTTTGCGCCAAATTCATGGCTGAAATTGTCATTGATATCCTGATACCCGCCACCGATATGCCATACGGTCGCTTTTTTATTGGCATCGTCCAACACCCGGTCAAAAGTGGCAAAGAGTTTATAATTGTCATGGACAGATCGTCCCCCTGCCATTTTATATTCCCCTTTCGTATTCAGACGGTTTTGTGACGCAAAAAGACGGGATTTGAATTGGTGACCGCGGCGATTGACCCAACGCCAATCAAAGTCGTAACGTGCCCGCCCGCCACTATCTGTCCCGTAACCAATGGCAACGGTGTGTTTCTTGTTTCGCTTTGGGGTAATTTTCAAAGTCATCGGCACAGTTTTATCCATTTTATTCGGATCTGCAATCATATCGATCACTTTAACATAACCGGAGTTATACAATTCCCGTTGTAATATCGCGATATCTTCTGAAGAATAGGCCTTGCCTTCGGGGATGGTTTGATATCGATCCATGACATCTTGATCTAAGAAATTTTGCGCCAAGGTCACGTTGCCAAACTGATACCGCTTGCCAGTATCGTAAATCAAAACGATATCGACAGATAGATAATCGTTTGATAACAATAGCTTTTTTTGCGTAAAATCAGCATCAAAGAAGCCATTTGCTACGGCAACCCCAGTCAATTCAGTTTTAAGATCTTCATATGTTTTCTGGTTGAGGATATCCCCTTGTTTCAACGGATAATTGGCAAGCAATGTGATAAATTCAGGATTCTTTTTGCCCTCGCCGGTGATACGTATGTCTTGTTTGGCAATGCGCACTGGTAGGCCGAGGTCGATTTGATAATTTACCATCCATTGCGTTTTCCCTTCATCAAGCGTCATTTTGACATCTGCCAAATAATAGCCAAAGGGCTGCAAGGCCTCTTTAATTTGGGCTGTTCCACTGCTGGCAAGATAACGCACATAGGGTTTATTGGGTATGGCATTGTCCCGTTCTTTATAAATATCCAAAAAGTTTTCGACATTGCTTTTTTGAGCCGTATCACTTAACCCGCTTAAACGGACTTTAAGTATCGGGAGATTCGCTTGATCTTGTTGGGGCCCTTGGGTTTGCGCGTTTGCTTCGTTGGCAGTGGACGCCGCAGCAATAGATTTGTCTTGTCTTGTGATCTGTTCTTTGCCGGTGACATCTTTTGCAAAGCCAAAAGATACACCGATCAAACAGCTGACACATAACAACAAAAGGGTCAAGGTGTGATGGGTTGTATGTTGCACCATGTTGATCCGTGCTGTTGTCCATTTAAAATGCACTGTTTATACCCCACATGCTAACCCTAACCAACCGGATAACGGCTGGATTGGGCACAATAGGCACAATCTTCACTGCACGCACCGCTTTTGGCATTGATGATGGTACACAAGTCAAAGGCATTTCCCATAACCTGCTTTCGGATTTCATTGGCAGATTCACAGAGGGTATCAAGATCTGCCGCACAGAGTTCCAGGGCCTTTAGGGGGGGAATCTCCCGGTGGTTCACAATGTCCTTTGCAGTTTTCTTTGGCATGGTCGATTCCGCTTCTTAAGTGGATACTATCGTCTTGGTGTTGATAGACCCAGGACGGCCCGTGGCCGTTATACGCTTTGCGCTGGATATATGCCATAAAAAAAAGCGGGTATGGTTCACATATCGTACAATAAAGGTGAGGTATGGATCAGCGCCAGGTAATGTCTTGGGGGGTGAAGGTGAGGGGGACCTGGATTCCTGGCATCAGGTTCAACGTTGAGACCTGATCCGGGGGCAGGCTCAGGCAGAGGGTGAAATCCTCAAGGCAGAAGGTGGTCAGGGTATGGCCTGTTTTTTGGTCAAGAATCATTTCAATGATGCGGGCGTTGACCGGGCTGATTTTATCAGCGGTTTCTTCTCTTTCCAGTGTGATGCTGCGTTGGGGGATGACGGCCACGGTCCCGGTGGGGTCTGGTAAACGAATATATTGGCCGTCCCCGATTTGTTTGACTGTGTTTCCCCCTTTTTGGGTATAAGGGGGCGGGATGATGCTTTCTGCTTTGGTAGAGAATAGCCGTCCCTTTGACATGGAAATGCGGGTGTCACTGCATTGGTTGAGCCAGATCAGGTCATGGCTGACGATGATGAGGGTACAGCCCCAGGCGTCACGGGCGGCAAGGGATGCCTTTCGGATCAGTTGGGCGCTGTGGGTGTCTACGCTGGCAACTGGTTCGTCCAAAAGAAGGGCCTTGGGCTTGAGGATGAGTCGGGCGGCCATGGCCACGCGCTGGGCTTCGCCGCCGGACAGGGCATGCCAGGGTCGGTCTTTGAACGCCTTAAAATCCAGGCCGACGGCATCCAGGGCCTCAGCAGCCCGCTGGGCTGGGTTGGCCGTGTCTTTTCTGATTTTCAGGCCGTATAATACGTTTTCCAGAACGGTGCGTTTGAGCAGGTAGGGACGCTGGGTGAGCAGGCTGACCCGGGATCGGATTCTTGGCGACATGGGGTGTTCCGGCCGACCGTCAAACCGGACCGCACCCTGGGTGGGAGACATGGCAAAGGAAAGCAGTTTCAACAGGGTGCTTTTTCCGCTGCCATTGGGACCGGAAAGGCCTAAAATGCCGCCCCGGGGAATTTGCAGCGATTGGATCTCCAGGACTTTTTGGGTGCCGTAAAAGTGGGTGACCTGGCTGATTTCATATAAGGGGTCGGGCATTTATCTTTTCCTTAAAAATGAAAGGCTGACATTTACGGCAAAAGCGATGGCCATCAGTAACAGGCCCAGGGCAATGCCGTCAGCAAACATGCCTTTGTTGGTTTCAAGGGCGATGGCCGTTGTGATGGTCCGGGTGTGGTATTTGATGTTGCCTCCCACCATCATGGAGATCCCCACTTCAGTGAGTACCCGGCCATAGGCGGTGACCACTGCGGCTAGAATCCCGTAGCGCACCTCCCACAGGCAGGTGAGAATAATATCCTTTTTACCCGCCCCCAGGGAAATCAGGGTGAGTTTCAGGTCTTCATCGATGTTTTCAATAATGGCAGCGGTGATGGCCACGATAATGGGCCAGGCAAGGATGGCCTGGCCGGCAGCGATGCCGGGCAGGGTGAACAAAAGTCCAAATTCGCCCAGAGGCCCCCTGGCGGAGATAAATGCGTAGACCAGAAGACCGACGCATACCGTGGGCAGGGCCAGGAGGGTGTCCACCAGGGTTCTGATATGGCGTTTGAATTTGAAATCAAAATAGCCCAGACAGAATCCGCAGGGCAGGCCTGCGATGAGGCTGAAGAGCATGGACCAGGTGGAGGCCTGGAGTGTTGCAGAAACTGCTGACCAGGTGGCGGCATCACCACTGATCAGCAGTTTAATGGCGTTTAGAACGCCAGAAGCCAGAAACTCCATTAAGCGTGGGGCTTATTTGGCGTTGGGGATGAACAATTTTTTACCCAGAAGCCGGAATGCACCGATTTTTTTCTGGGCGGAATCAGAGGCCATCCAATCGGAGAACTTCACTGCCAGCTCATATTTTGCTTTGGGGCAGTTTTTGGGATTCAGGGTCAGAACGGCATACTGGTTCAAGAGGATGTCATCCCCTTCAACCAGAACGGTGAGAGGCGCATTGCCGCCCTGCTGGGCCTGGTATTTGATGTAAGTCCCACGGTCGGTCATGGTGTAGCCGTTTCTTTCCTGGGCGACGTTGATGGTGGCCAGCATGCCCTGGCCGGTCTGTACATACCATGCTTCTTTATCGGGCAGGGCCATGCCTGCGTTTTTCCAGAGCAGTTTCTCTTTTTTGTTGGTACCCGAATCGTCGCCACGGCTCATGAAAAGGGCGCCCTTGGTTTTAATGGCAGTCAGTGCATCAGAGATGGATTTGCCTTTAATGCCTGCGGGGTCGGCGCTGGGACCGATGATGACAAAATCGTTATACATGATTTCACGGCGGTCTTTACCATACCCTGCGGCAATGTATCTTTTTTCTGCGGGGGGCGCATGGACCAAGAGGACATCCACGTCGCAGTTTTGACCCAGTTTCAGGGCCTTGCCGGTGCCAGTGGCCGTCCATTCGATGGTGATGCCGGTCTCTTTTTCAAAAAAGGGCATGAGGTAATCCAACAGACCTGTATTGTCGGTACTGGTGGTGGTGGCCATCATGAGATCTTTTTTGGCAGCGGCCGGGGTTGCGGTGACAAAAATCATCACCATGAGCATGGCCATCAGGCCGGACATCAGTTGCTTCACGTTCATTCGTTTTCTCCTTGTTAAATCAAATTGACTGGGAAAGACCCAAATAGGAGTATTGGATATGTTAATACGTGAATGCTGTCAAGCATATTGGATGGTTATGCCGGAAAAAGAACTATAGATGACCATTCCCAACCATTATCGACACAATATTTTATCGATCTTTGAGGAATAGGGCATGGTATTCATCTTCTGTGATATGTTTTTTTAAATAAGTGTTCACCCACATATAAATATCTTCTAACTCTTTATCGCTGAGTCTGGGCAGAAACGCTTTGAGAAACGAATCTTCACTGAATTTTTGCAGGTAAAACATAATGGTTTCTTCATCGGTCTTTCGACCCATGCCGAATGCGGCAAGGCCTTGGTACTTTTGTATAAACTGGTGGCTGTCTTTTTTCATGGTATCTAAGTTGTTTTTTTTGTTAGGCCCATGATCAGAATTAAATCTGCCACAGATACGGCGGATTTTAAGTCACCATCACGGCACGCCAAAGGTGACTTAAAAGACAAGTGGATGGGCGATTGTATTTTGATCATGGGGGTTGAATGCTGTTGTATTGTGACCGTTGATTCAGTCGTCAGGATTAATTCCCCGCTCGGTAATCATATGGATGGCACAGGACGTCCGGTATTTACAATACAGCTTTGGGTCTTTGCATCTAAGGCATTCTTTGCACTGATACTCATTGTACTTCCCGCAATAAAACGTGGTCTCTCTGGAAGGGTGTTTTTTACACGTTGCCATGGGGTATCCTTTTCATTGACTTGTTTCTTTCATGACTTGGTTGTGGGCACCCCCCGGTGAAAGACCCGGTTGGCCCATGGCTGTTATTGGACCGTGGCATACAGGGGGGCGGCGTTGTCTCCAAGCACCATCTCTTTTTCTTTTTCTGTGAGGCCGGTATGGTTCAGATCTTTATAGTACCGTTCCGGGGTGAGCAGGGGGAAGTCGGTGCCAAAGAGGACCTTGTCAAGGACACCGGCAGCTTTGGCCATGTCGTATACCGTGTGATCATAAAGAAATACCGAGGCCGCCGTATCGTACCAGATGTTTTTCAGGCGGTCTTTCATCTCTTTTTTCATGATATGGTAGAAGAAAATACCGCCCCCCCAATGGGCCAGAATGATTTTATTGTCGGGAAATGCGGCGGCCAGACGGTCGATCTGTTCAAGGGTGATGGGGGTTTTCCCGGGATAGGGATGCCCTATGGGCTCATTGGTGTGGATCATGCAGGGCAGGTTGCCTTTTTCTCTGAGAACTGCCATGACCGGGGATAACAGATCAATGGCACTTTGATCAATACCGGAAAGGTAAAAGGCCAGTTCCCCCACCCCTGACAGCCCTGCATCAATACACCGCGCCGCTTCCTTGGCAGCACCCTCCCAGCTTACATCAAAGCAGGCAAGACCACGGAACCGGTCTGGATGGCGTGATGCTGCTTCAATGACAGCGTCGTTGTTGGCCCTGGCATACGCTGGATTGCGCCAGGGAAATCCGCAGATCACTGAGATGTCTACGCCATGGGTGTCCATTGTGTCCAGCAGTACCTCCACAGTGGTGATCTTTGATCGGGGTGAATCATACAGGAGTTTGAACTCGGGTTCGTCATGGAAAAAGGGGGTCCGGTCCTGTTCAACGGCGGTGTGAAAAAGATGGGTGTGGGAATCTATAATCATTGCGCCCTCCAAAATGATAAATATTGAAAAAATTCACCGGGCAATATATATTAATTTGCTTATTCAAACAAGCCGTCAAACATAAGGATGACATGAAATACTATCCTATATTTTTAGATATTTCCGGTAAAACCTGCCTGGTGGTGGGGGGTGGAAAAGTGGGTGCCCGAAAGGCGAAAGGCCTTGCAAATGCGGGCGCGAGAGTCCGTGTGGTCAGCCTTGAATTTGATAAACGTTTGTCAGACCCGTGTGCCAACGGTATTCACAAGGAGAAAAAAGCCTTTGAACCGGATGATCTGAGGGGGGTCAGCTTGGTGTTTGCGGCCACGGATAATATGGCCCTGAATACTGAGGTTCGCGACGCCTGCCGCAGGGCCGGCATTTTGTGCAATATTGCCGATGGTATGGATAAGGGCGATTTTATCTTGCCCGCTGTGGTGGATCGGGGGGCGCTCCAGGTGGCCGTGTCCACTGGAGGGACCAGCCCGGCAGTGGCCCGGCAGCTGCGGATGGAATTAGAGGAGAGGTTTGGCCCGGAATACACGCACATGCTGACCCTTATGGCCAATGTGAGAAAAACGCTGCTGGATCAGGGGCATGATCCACAAGGCCATAAAATCATATTCAGAACCCTGGCCCAGGCGGGGCTGCCCGCCTTGATTGCCGGTGGTAAGATAAAAGAGATTGATGCACTCCTTACCGGACTTCTCGGAGAAGGATTTACTTATGAACGCCTGGCAGGTCAGGCGATTTGAATCGACAGGTGGTCTGGCATGCTGATGTCCCCAATGGCTTGTTTGGAAAAGAGATCGGCGCCTTTGCCATTTGTCGGGGGGTGTGAATAATATGAGGGTTTCAGATATTCTCCTGAGGGTTTCAGCCATACTGTATTTTGTGAGTATGGCCGGATACGGCTATTATTTGTTTCATCAAAAAGATCGGATTCAAAAGATATCCCTTGGGCTGACGGCCCTGGCTGTTGGCATTCAACTGGCAGCGGTCATTGTCCAGGGGCTTTCCATGGGCGGATTACCTGTCCAAAACCTGGTCCAAAGTCTATCGATGGCCGCATTGTCCGTGGGAGGGATGTTCCTTTATATTCAATACCGGTTTAACCTTAAAATTCTTGGGCTTTTTGCCACAGGACTGCTGTCTGTGCTCATGCTGGCCGTGGTGATTATTCCGGATACTGCGGTGCATCCAGACAAGATACTTCGAGGGGTCTGGTTCCTCGCCCATATTATATTTATCTTTGCCGGGGAAGCGACGTTGGGGATGGCCTGCGGTGCCGGTATACTTTATCTGATACAGGAACAGGGGATACGGGAGAAAACGCCCGGATTTTTTTTCAGCCGCCTGCCATCACTGGATTTTTTAGATACTGTTTCCTACACCTGCATTACCACGGGATTTGCCCTGTTAACCTTTGGCCTGGTCACTGGATTTATTTATGCCAAAGCCGTCTGGGGCAGTTTCTGGGGCTGGGATGTGAAAGAAATTTTTTCCGTGGGCGCCTGGCTGCTGTATGCCGCCTTGCTCCATCTGCGATTCTATTCTGGCTGGCAGGGCAGGCGATCCGCTATGATGTCAATTGTTGGGTTTGCCATGCTTGCCTTTACATTTCTGGGGGTCAACCTGCTCTTCGGGGGACATCACCAGGCGTTTACCCGTTAACGCATATACCCTGGCAAGTGAATAAGGCCGCAACACAGCAAAGCAGCGAAATAAATTATGTCAAAGATCATACTGATTGGTGTCAACCATAAAACTGCACCGGTGGAATTAAGAGAAAAACTGTCGTTTTCCTCGGACGAAACCCTGGCCGCTCTTGAGCAGCTGAAACAGGATGCCCGTATCAAAGAAGCCTTGGTGATTTCAACCTGCAACCGGATAGAGATCCTGTATGTGCCAGAGTCAGGGGATCAGATTGAGGAAATGATTCAGTTCATTTCTGTGCATAAACATCTGGCGGTGACCGATTTCAGGTCTTCTCTGTATATTCATGAAGATGATGCGGCTATTCGTCACATTTTCTGTGTGGCGGCCAGCCTGGATTCCATGATGGTGGGAGAACCCCAGATCCTGGGACAGGTGAAGCAGGCGTATAAAGCCGCGGTGACGGTGGGCGCGCCCGGCGTGCTGTTGAACCGGATGATGCATAAAGCGTTTTCCGTTGCCAAACGGGTAAGAAAAGAGACCGGTATCGGGGATAATGCCGTGTCTGTATCCTATGCCGCCATTGGGCTGGCCAATAAGATATTTGCGGATTTGTCCACCAAAACTGTAATGCTGCTGGGGGCAGGAGAGATGGCTGAACTGGCGGTGGAGCATCTGATCGGTCACCATGTGAAACGTATTGTGGTGGCCAACCGAACGTTCAAAAACGCCCTGGCCCTGGCCCAGAAGTTTGACGGTAAAGCCGTTCAATTTGAAGAGCGGGAGGCCGCGTTGGTCCAGTCGGATATCATCATTAGCTCAACCGGTGCGACCGACTATGTCATGACCTGGGATCAGGTCAACCGGGCCATGAAAAAACGGAATCATAACCCCTTGTTCTTTATCGATATTGCCGTGCCTAGAGATATCGATCCAGATATAAGCAAGGTGCCCAATGTCTATGTTTATGATATTGATGACCTGACCAATATTGTGGAAACCAATATTCAGCAGCGGGCCAAGGAAACCGTGAAAGCGAACCGATTCGTGGAAGAGTCTCTGATTTCATTTCGCAAGTGGCTGGATGGATTGGCAGTGGTGCCCACCATTAAGGCCATCAATGATAAAATGACCGCCATTGTGGATATGGAGTTTGAGAAAACCATCTCCAGCATGAAACATTTGTCGCCTGAAGACATTGAGGCGGTTCGTCGGATGACCCGTGCCATTGCATCGCGGGCCATCCATGATCCCATTGTATTTTTGCGAAATACCGGAGACCATCGGGACGATTCCCTGTATCTCAATGTGGCCAGAAAACTGTTTAACCTGGATGTGCCGGATGAGAAGTAACACCTTTACTTTATCCTGAATTTTGATATAATAACTGGTTATAATTTGCTTGCAGCTGTATACCCAAGAGTCAAGGACACGCCATGAAAAAAGACGAACTCGAATATTTTAAAAAACTGTTGACGGACCGGCTCAATGAACTGATTTCCCACGCGGACAATACGGTTACCGGCATGACCAAGCCCAAAGAAAATTTTGCGGATCCCACAGATCGGGCGTCCCATGAAGCCGAAAGAAGTTTTGAGCTTCGTATCCGGGATCGGGAACATAAATTAATTAAAAAAATTAAAAAAACCCTGGTTCGTATTGAAAATGGTACATTTGGGTATTGTGAAACATGCGAAGAGGAAATCGGTATTGAGCGCCTTAAGGCGCGCCCGGTGACCACCCATTGTATCCAATGCAAAACCCGGGAAGAAAATATGGAGAAAGCGCTGGGTATTTAAATCGAGCTGGGGCATTATTTTGATTGATCTTCACGTACATTCAACGGCCTCAGACGGCTCCTTTACCCCCCTGGAAATTCTTAATTTGGCTCAGGCGGCCGGCATCCAGGCGCTGGCCTTGACGGATCATGATTCCATTGGGGGAATCAAAGAGATTCTGACCGACGTCCAATCCTTTCCCATTGCATTTATCACCGGGGTGGAGATCTCCTGTTCGCCACCCCGGGAATTCAAATACCTTGGCAGTATTCATATGCTCGGCTATGGGTTTTCCCTGTATAACCCGGAACTTAATGCGGTATTGGCCCGAGCAGTGCGGGCCAGGGCGGAAAGAAATCCAAAAATCATTGAAAAGCTGAATCAGCTTGGGTTTGATATTTCCATGGCTGAAGTGGTGGCGCGCTTTGGTGCCCAGCAGATCGGCCGTCCCCATATTGCGTCGCTGATGGTGGAAAAAGGCTATGCCCAGAGTTTTAAGGCGGTCTTTGACCTGTACATGGGTAAAGATAAGCCCGCATATGTTGAAAAATATAAGGTGTCGTGTAAGGATGCCATTGAATTAATTCTTGATGCCGGGGGGGTACCTGTGCTGGCCCACCCAGGGCTTTTGAAATTCCGGGATGAACAGGGGTTGCCTGCATTTGTGGCGGACCTTGTGGCGGACGGCCTTCAAGGGCTTGAGGTGTATTATACCGATCACAGCCAGCAACAACAAACCATGCTGGCATCTCTTGCTGAGAAACATCATCTTTTGACCACTGGCGGCTCTGACTTTCATGGCAGTTTCAATGAAGGGGTTGATCTTGGCCGGGGCACAGGCCATCTCAAGGTGGGGATGTCTGTATTCAAGGCACTGATGACACGTTTGGTTAAGTTACGGTCTCGCCCGCGTCTGGACGTGTTGGAGACGCATCTGAATTATCAGTTTAAGGATATCTCTTTGCTCTCCAATGCATTGTGCCACCGCTCTTTTTTAAATGAGAATCGGGATCGCTGCCAAACCGATAATGAACGCCTTGAATTCCTGGGTGACGCAGTGGTCGGGCTTTGTGTGGGACAGATGCTCATGGCGGCGGACCCGTCTAAGAAAGAAGGCGAATTGTCAAAGTTACGCGCCACCCTGGTCAGTGAGCCGGGCCTGGCCCGAATGGCCAGGCAAATCGATCTGGGCCGGCACATCAAATTGGGTAAGGGTGAGTTTTTTTCCGGCGGGACAGATAAAGACTCCATTCTTTCCGATGCATTCGAGGCCGTGGTGGCAGCCCTGTATCTGGACGGTGGATTTGATACTGTAAAAGCCATTTTGACACGGCTGTTCCAAGCGCCGGTGGCAAACATTCTGGTTACTGAAAAAACCGCAGATTACAAAAGCTGCATCCAGGAATATGCCCAGGAGCACTATGGCAAAACACCGAGCTATTGTGTTGAGCTGGAAACTGGACCCGACCATGATAAAACCTTTGAAATCAGTATAACCGTGGATACCCTTAGAGCCGTGGGCAGAGGAAAAACTAAAAAGGCGGCGGCCCAGGATGCCGCCCGCAATGCCCTGACTGTATTAAAATCCCTCTAGGGAGTTATTCATGACGTCCCCCCCTCTGGTGATTCCTTTCTTTATCCCCCACCAGGGCTGTCCTCATCAATGTGTCTTTTGCAACCAGTCCGTGATTACCGGAAAGCATGAGCGTGTTATTGCCGATGAAATTGATCGCCTGATTCAGGAATATCTGCCGTTTAAGGGACGCCGCAAGCGGGTGGAATTTGCGTTTTTTGGCGGCAATTTTTTAGGATTGTCACCCCATCGGATCTGTCAATTGCTTGATCGGGTTCAGCCCTATGTGGAAAAAGGGCTGGTCCATGGTATTCGGTGTTCCACCCGTCCCGATACGGTCACCCGTGACGCATTGGAGCTGGTCCGCCCCTATGGGCTGGAATTGGTGGAGCTTGGGGTGCAGTCTTTGGACGATGACGTTCTGGCAGCCTCGGAACGGGGGCACACCCGGGAAGATACCCTCAAGGCCCTTGATCTGTTGAAAAGTGAACATTTAAAAATCGGTGTGCAGGTGATGGTGGGACTGCCGGGAGATACCCTGGACAGGGCGCTTGAAACGGCCCGGGTGCTGGCTGGCAGAACACCGGACCTGGCACGTATTTATCCCCTCCTGGTGCTGGCGGGATCAAAGATGGCCAAATGGTATGCCCAAGGGCAGTACACGCCCTTGTCACTGGATGACGCGGTGGGGCAGGTAAAGGAGATGTTCAAGGTGTTTTGCAAGGCCGGAATACCAGTGGTTCGTATGGGATTGCAAGCCGGAGAGATGATGTCGGATGGGTCGCAGATGTTGGCCGGCCCATGGCATCCGGCCTTCGGCCATCTGGTCTATTCTGCATTCATGTTTGATCAGGTGTGTGAGGCGATTGAGGCACTGCCGCAGATTCATCCAACCGGGACCATTCAACTTCAGGTGGCGTCCCGTTCTCTGTCACGGCTGCAGGGAGATAAAAAAGTCAACCTTCAACGGTTGGCTGAGAGGTATCCAACGACAGGCTTTCAAATTATTACAAATGATACCCTAAATCCTGATCAAGTGGTTGCCATTCAAAATTAAATTCCCTCTTTAAAAAGGTCTTCCTGCCCTTGTACCTCGTCTGATCGAGGGGAGTATTCCGTAGGCACGGTACCTTCCTTAAAGCATTCAAAAATGGTTTTTTCACTCTCTTCATTGGGAAGAAGTCCGGTCTTGGCATCAATTTTGGCAAACACAATTCCTTCTGGCACATTAAAGGTCCGAACGGATTTGCCTTTCAAGGCCTGCTGCATATAATCAAGCCAAATGGGGCTGGCAGCCCTGGAACCGGTTTCACCACGGCCCAAGGGCGCTTCCTGATCCAGGCCGACCCATACGCCGGTGGTGTATCTGGGGGTGTATCCCATGAACCAGGCGTCAAACAAGTTGTTGGTGGTACCGGTTTTACCGGCCACCGGTCGTTTAAGGGCCTTAACCCTGCGTCCAGTGCCTTCTTTCACCACACTTTCCAGGATACTGGTCATGATGTAGGCCGTGTCCATGTCCATCACCTTTTTACGGACCAGTTTGGACGTTTCCAGCAGATGGTTATCCCGGTCGTAGATTTTTGTGATGAATACCGGGTCGATAAGATACCCCAGATTTGAAAATACAGAGTAGGCATTGGTGACTTCTAAAAGAGAGAGGCCGGATGATCCCAAAGAGATGGACAAATCCCGGTTAATTGGCGAGGTGATCCCAAGTTGTCTGGCATAGTCGATCACATAATCAATACCGATATCCTGGAGAATTTTAATGGTTACAATATTTCTGGATTTGGTCAGGGCCTCCCTGAAAAGGGTCGGGCCGTAGAATTTTTCTTTATAGTTTTGGGGCTTCCATACAAAATCGTGTGTGGTGTCTTCATACACCACGGGGGAATCCATAATGACCGATGCTGCCGTATATCCTTTATCCAGGGCCGCCGCATAAACCAGGGGCTTGAATGCGGAACCGGGCTGGCGACGGGACTGATAGGCCCGGTTAAACTGAGAGTCGCGGTAATCCCGACCCCCTATCATGGTTTTGACATGGCCGGTTTCTGCCTCGATGCTCAACAGGGCGGCCTGGGCCACCGGCGTCTGGTACAAGGCAAATTCATATTGATTGTCCGCCATGTTTTCGTTGAGCACCTTGACATCAATGACGTCACCGGGGTTTAGTACCTGGGAGGGACGTTTGACCTTGGCCTGATAGTAGGCCACTTCGGGATTTGGCGTTCTGGCCCAGGTCATGGTGGTCAGCCGGATCAGACCGTAAACATCTCCGACCCGCACATGGGTGACCTTGTTTTCATCATCCACTTTGAGCACCACTCCCCGGTAGATACCGCCCTTTTGGGGCAGGCTGCCTTTGAGTGCGGCATTGACTTTTTGGCAGAATGCGTCAATCTGAAGGGCCGGAATATTTTGAACCGGCCCTCGGTAGCCGGTTCGTTTGTCCAGCTCTTCCAGGCCTTTTTTAACTGCAGAACGGCCCATTTTCTGAAGCTCGATGTTTACAGCCGTATGGATGCTCAACCCTTGGGTGTATAGCATTTGGGCCCCATATTTTTTTTCTACATATCGTCGAACGTACTCTGTGTAATACGGAACCCGTTCAATGAACCAGTTTTTCCTGGGTTGGATGTCCAGTTTGGTGTTGATGGCATTGGTGACATCCAGGTTGGTGATCATTCCCTCCTCTTTCATCCGGTTCAGGGTATAGATCTGCCGCTGTTTGGCTTTGTTGGGAAACCGAAAGGGGCTGTATTTACTCGGTGCCTGGGGCAGGCCCGCTAACATGGCGCATTCTGCCAGGGTCAGTTCTTTGGCGTGTTTGCCAAAATAGTTCTCTGCGGCGGCCTCTACACCATAGGCCCCGTGTCCGAGATAGATTTGATTGAGATAGAGAAACAGAATCTCGTCTTTTGAGAATTTTTTTTCAATGCGGTAGGCAAGAATCGCTTCTTTAAGTTTTCGTTTGTAGGTTCGTTCAGGGGTCAGGAGAAATGATTTGGTCACTTGCTGGGTAATGGTTGAACCGCCCTGTACAATTCCGCCTGCTTTGAGGTTTTTAATGAACGCCCGGGCGATGGACTGGATGTCAATGCCGGGGTGTTCTCTGAATCGTGAATCCTCAGCCGCTACAAAGGCATTTATCAAGTTGTTTGGCATTTGTGACAAGGGGATGACAATACGCCGTTCTCTATAGAATTCTCCAATTTTTCTTCCGTCGTCGGAGTAAACCCCGGTAATGGTGGCCGGTCGGTAATCGTTGAGGGTGTTGATTTTGGGCAGGTCCTGGCTCAAGTAGAAAAGCAGCCCGGCAAGTGCGCCCCCGGCGGCAAATCCGGCAATCATTAAAAAAATAAAGATCCACTTTAAAATAGACCTGAACAGACTGCGTTCCTTTTTCTTTTTTCGTTTTTTAAGGATTTCAGATCGGCTTTTTGGGGTGTTCATACGGTCCTGAAAATGTTTAAATATTTTGGTAAAAAAATACCTGCTTTTACCAGATTCCTTTTGAGATGGCAATATGTAAGGGCATGGGCGAAAGTCGCCTCTCGTCCACAACAAAGATAGAAAGAACCGAATGGGGTTGCATCGGACTTTAATATAACGGCCACGGGCCGACTCTGGTCTATCGAATCCCAAGCGTTGGCCCACAACAAAACAAGAAAGTAATTCAGTAAGTTACTGAGACTTTCATATAAAAAAATTGACTTTTAAATGCCAAACTATTAATTATAAATGTTTTAGCATACGTTGTAGCATAGATTAATGGATCACAATTAAAGGACGAAACATAGATGGCAGCACTTGATTTTGAAAAAACTGGCGGCCTTATCCCGGCAATTGCCCAGGATGCGGCCACCGGAGAGGTCCTGATGATGGCCTATATGAACCAGGCTGCCTGGGAGCAGACCCTTGAATCGGGCGTGGCGGTTTATTACAGCCGCTCCAGGCAGAAATTATGGAAAAAAGGAGAGACCTCCGGCCATGTTCAGCATGTAAAGGAAATTAGGGTGGACTGCGACCGTGACACTGTGCTTTTAAAGGTTGAGCAGATCGGGGGAGCGGCCTGCCATAAGGGGTATAAAAGCTGTTTTTACAGAACCGTGGAACATAATGAATTCAACATTGTTGAAACCCGGGTGTTTGATCCGGAAAACGTATATAAATAGAAAGGTTTAGCAAGAATGAATCAAATCTTAAAGCTGGGCATTCCCAAAGGAAGCCTTCAGAACGCCACCATCAAGTTGTTTAAAAAGTCCGGGTGGAACATCAATGTGGAAGGCCGCAGCTATTTTCCTGATATTAACGATGGGACCATTGAATGTGCCTTGTGTCGGGCCCAGGAGATGTCCATCAATGTGGAATCCGGGGTGATTGATGCCGGTCTCACCGGCCTGGACTGGATTGCGGAACATGAATCCGACGTTCATGTGGTGTGTGATTTGGTGTATTCCAAGGTGTCTGCCCGCCCGGCCCGATGGATTATTGCCGTTGCCGCGGATTCTCCCATCAAAACCCTGGAAGACCTTGAGGGTAAAACCATCTCCACAGAGCTGGTCAAATACACCAAGCGGTTCTTCAAAGACCGCGGCATCAACGTGAATGTGAAATTCTCTTGGGGGGCCACTGAAGCCAAAATTGTTTCCGGCTTGGCCGATGCCATTGTGGAGATCACTGAAACCGAAAGTACCATCAAAGCCCATAATCTGAGAGTGATTCATGAGGTGATGGAAACCAACACCCAGTTGATTGCCAACAAGGACGCTTGGGAAGACCCCGCAAAGCGAGAAAAGATCCAACAGATTGCCATGCTGCTCAAGGCGGCCCTGGTGGCCGACAAGCTGGTCATGATTAAAATGAATGTACCTGAGGCCAATCTTGATGCCGTGGTTGATCTGCTGCCAAGCCTCAAGGGACCTACGGTTGCCTCTTTGTATCAGTCTGACTGGTTTTCAGTGGAAACCATTGTGGAGATCGCATTGGTGCGCGATCTTGTCCCCAAACTGCTGAAGGCGGGGGCTGAAGGGATTATAGAATACGCATTGAATAAGGTTATTTAAATATGACATCCGCCAGGAGATGTGAAAAAATCACACCGTTCATTGTGATGGATGTCCTGGAAAAGATCCATCAGATGGAGGCCCAGGGCATTGATGTGGTGCACATGGAGATCGGCGAACCGGATTTCAATGTGCCCGAATGCGTCAACAAGGTGTCGGTGGACGCATTTTGTCAGAATGAGACCTCTTATACCCACAGTTTAGGGGATATCAGGCTCAGGCAAGCCATTGTCGATTACCATCGCCGGACCTACGGAACGGTGGTGGATCCAGGGCAGATTCTTGTGACATCCGGCACATCTCCGGCCATGCTGCTGCTTTTTTCGGCATTGGTGGACCCTGGCGATGAAATCATCATCTCCGATCCCCATTATGCCTGTTACGCCAATTTTATCCACTATGTTCAAGGGGTTCCCGTGACGGTTAATGTCTACGAGGAAGAAGGGTTTGTATTTACCCCTGAAGCCATCAAGGAAAAGATTACGCCCAAAACCAAGGCCATTTTCATTAATTCTCCGTCTAATCCCACTGGTAATGTCATTTCCCGATCGCGGATGAAAGACATTGTGGCCATTGCCGAGGCCCATGGGCTTTACGTGATTTCCGATGAGATTTATCATGGGTTGACCTATGTGGGGAAAGATCATTCCATACTTGAGTTTACGGATCGGGCATTTGTGCTGAACGGATTTTCCAAGTTGTTTGCCATGACCGGACTGCGTCTGGGGTATCTCATTGCGCCAAAAGCGTTTATCCGGCCTCTTCAGGTGCTACAGCAGAATTTTTTCATCTGTGCCAATTCCGTGGTGCAGCTTGCCGGGGCTGCGGCTCTGACCGATGCGGATAAAGAGATCAAATTGATGCGGGACACCTATAATGAGCGGCGGATATTTGTGGTGAAGCGCCTCAAGGAGATGGGGCTGGGGATTACCGTAGAACCCACTGGCGCATTTTATGTCTTTGCCAATGCCAAACACATTTCTATGGATTCTTATCAATTGGCTTTTGATATCCTGGAAAAGGGTCACATTGGTGTGACGCCGGGGATTGATTTTGGAGCGAATGGTGAGGGATATCTTAGGTTTTCCTATGCCAACTCCTTGGAAAATCTTAAAATCGGTATGGACCGGATGGAAGGATATTTAAAGACATACGCATGAAAATTCACCGGGTCGAATTTGTTAAAAGTGCTGTAACACCAGAACAGTACCCAGAATATGAGTTCCCTGAGATTGCCTTTGCCGGCCGGTCCAATGTGGGGAAATCGTCTTTGATCAATACCTTGATTCAGAGAAAGGATATGGTCAAGACAAGTTCAAAGCCGGGCTGTACCCAACTCATCAATTTTTTCAGGGTCAATGATGATCTTTCCCTGGTGGATCTGCCGGGATATGGCTATGCCAAGGTGTCCAAGAAAATCCGGGCGCAGTGGCAACCTATGGTGGAGCGCTATCTGTCCACCCGGGGCAACTTGTTGGGGCTGGTATTGTTGATTGATATCAGAAGGGATCCCCGCACAGAAGAGTTTGAATTGGCACACTGGCTGGAAGCCAATGAAATCCCCTATCTGGTGATTTTAACTAAGGCGGATAAATTATCCAAAACCAAGCAGTCCAAACGATTGGATGCGATATGCCGCCAGTTGAATCGGGATCCAAACGGCGTGATTCTTTTTTCATCAAAAACCCGGGTCGGCAGAACAGCTGTTTGGGATGAGATCAATAATCTCATCGAGTGGTATGCGCAGACTGCCGACGATTTTAGCGACCACAGTATTGAGGACGGCACGTCATGACTGAAAATGCCATCACCCGGTCTGGATTCGTTGGCATCATTGGGGCCCCAAATGCGGGAAAGTCTACCCTGCTGAACCATGTCCTTGGCCAGAAAATTTCAATCACCTCTAAAAAGCCCCAAACCACCCGGGACAGAATTTTAGGCATTTTGAACCGCCCTTGCGCTCAGATTGTTTTTCTGGATACTCCAGGGATTCACAGGAGCAACACCCTGCTGAATCAACGCATTGTTGACCAGGCCATTCAGGCCATGGCAGATGTGGATCTTATCCTTTTTATGGTGGATACTGCTGCCCGCAATTACGCCGCTGAAAAATTGATCATCAACCGCTTTGAGTCTACAAAGAAACCGGTGATTCTTGGCCTGAATAAAATTGATATTTCACAAAAGGCGGATGTATACAAGATCGTTGACGAATATCAAGGCGTGTACCCGTTCACGGCGGTTGTCCCGGTGTCAGCCAAAACAGGGGTTCAGGTGGAAACACTTCTAACGGAGATTGAAAATCACCTTCCCAAAGGACCGGCCTTGTATCCAGAAGAGACATTCACAGATGTATCTGAAAAATTTATGGTCAGTGAGATCATACGGGAAAAGGTATTTCGCCTCACTGGCATGGAGATTCCCTACTCGTCGGCAGTCACTGTTGACGCCTTTGAGGTGGAAAAAAAGCTGATTGTGATTCATGCAAGTATTCATCTGGTCAGAAAATCACAAAAGGGGATTATTATCGGTAAGGGGGGTGGGATGCTCAAGCGAATTGGTGCCAGTGCCCGAAAAGATATTGAAGCGATGCTGGGAACAAAGGTGCTGTTAAAATTGTTTGTTAAAGTCACCCGGGACTGGGTGTCCAATACGCGACATCTCAGTGAATTTGGATATTAAATAATGGACCCGTTTTTTACATTTCCCGATGAGGAGATGCTGAAAAAAGAGCGGGCCAAGGCCAGGCAGCTGCGGGGCACCCAATGGTGGAAACGTAAGCGGGCGAAGGGAATTTGCCATTATTGCCAGGGCAGTTTCCCACCCAAAGCGTTAACCATGGATCATGTGATTCCCATTGCTCGGGGAGGACGATCTGAAAAATTTAACCTGGTACCCTGCTGTAAATCGTGCAACACCCAGAAACGTCAAATGCTGCCGGCGGAGTGGGAGGACTATCTGAATTCTTTGAGATGACGATATGTTAGGTTGACGAAAAAAAGGCCGGTGTACGAAAAACGCATTTCGTACACCGGCCTTTTATGTGCTACAGCAGGACTTATCTTTATCTAATCGATCTGTACCCGTATCCAGCAGCCAGAGTCTACTTTTTGCTGCAAAGCCTGTGAATGGTCTGGGCGTGCCATTCTCCGCGGCCGGAAAACGTGGGCTGCCCCAGGTCGATCAGGTGTTTGGCAACCTGATCGTAGGTGGCCCCTTCTTCGCGCATCGTATTAATGATATTCATGATTTCTTCGCGGGGCATCAGGCCGCCCTGAGGATTAACGCCTGTTGTCGGTTTTTCAAAGGCGGGTGCTTTGGCAACGACCTTTCTGCGTTTTCTTAAGATCGGCTTGTGTTGATTTGCCGCTTCTAACTTTTTTCGCTCCTGTTCCATTTCGGCTTTGAGCAGTTCTTCAATGGTGCCGTCCATTTCGTCTTCCGGTTCTTGGGAAGACACATAGTGGTTCTCAAAATTAGGTTCAGGCAGTCCCATGTCCGGTGCGATATTCAGGTGGGATAGGACAAGTTCAACGGCGTCAGCCTGGCGTTGGAGCAGATCAGCGGTCCGTTCCTGAACCGTAATCATGTATTCCTGGTTTTTAATCAGCGTGTCAATCTGTGTGCTCAGGCTGTCTAAAATATCGGTCATCATGGCCATTTTGGGGTCTTCCATGGGCATTTGATTACCGCTTTGGTGGGGCGGCATACCCCCGTGGATCGGGTGCCGCTTCATGGGTGGGGCACTGTTGGTGTTGCCGTATCCACTGCCAACGTAGCTATTGAATCTCGGACCACCGGGCCCACTGGAATATTGGTAAGAATTGTCATAGGTTTTGCGCGTCTTTGGTGCGCGCGGTTTTTCTGCCTGATTGTTACGCAAGCTTTGTAAAAAATCGTTCATTATTTTGCCTCCTCCTTAAGCGTCTAACCCAATGCCGCACAAATCGTAAAAAATAATAGAAAAGAGGTCCTGTCTCTAAAGGCACCTTTATTAAAAATGCAAATGCGAACATCTATGTATTTATTATTAACCGCATTCTAACAATAGAATGCAACACGCTATTTATCTGTTTTTTTGTCAATCATGTCAAGATTTTTTTACGATATTGGGTGTTGCGATATATTGCTGGCTTTTCTCCGGTTCGTATAGCCCCAAAACAAGCATGATGCATATTCCATTCTTTGTGGAGATTATAGCTGGTCTTCGTAATTTCTGATCAGCGATATAGCGTTTTCCATGCTGTTCAGGCGGGACAGCGCCCTGCGGAAGGCAGAAGCACCCGGCAGCCCTCTGACGAACCAGGCCAATCGTCCCCGGAGCATTTTGCAGGCAGTTTCCTCGCCAAAATAGTCCACATACAGCTGGGTTAACGCTTCCATTTTTCGAAAAATATCATAGGGGGAGGGGTGATAATACTTACCTGTGGAAAGGAATTCCTCGATCTGGGATAAAAGGAAGGGGTTGACCATGGCACCGCGCCCGACCATGACAGCGTCACAGCCTGTTTCTTCCATCATCCGGGCGGCATCTTCAGGGGTGTTGATATCGCCGTTACCAATTACTGGCAGTCCAATTTCCTGTTTTAATCGTTTAATCTGACGCCAGTCCGCATCGCCTTTAAATCCCTGACCCGCGGTACGAGGATGCATGACGATGGCATCAACACCCTGGTTGGCTGCGATTTTGGCAATCGTCAGGGCCTGGTCGCCTGAGGCGTCCCAACCCGATCTGATTTTGATGGTAAAGGGCAGGGTGGTGGATTCTCGGACTGTGCGGATGATTTGCCCGGCCCGTTCGGGGTCTCTCATTAATGCAACGCCTGCCCCTTGTTTGACCACTTTTTTGACAGTGCATCCAAAATTGATATCCAGAATGTCTGCTGTGCCGGCCTGGTCTATGACGGTCGCAGCCTGGCCCATGGATTCGGGATCAGAACCAAAAATTTGAACGGAAAGGGGGCGTTCCTCTTTATGGGTTTGCAGGAGTGTAACGGTTTTTTTTGAGTGATAAAAAAGGCCTTTGGCACTGATCATTTCCGAGCAGACCACTGCGCAGCCACAGGTTTTGATAAGTTGCCTGAAAGGCAGGTTGGTGATGCCGGCCAAGGGGGCTAAAAATGTGATCCCCGGAATAGTTAACGATTTTAGTTTCATGGCATATCGGTTTGTTTGGTTATGTTATCGTGCTGTCGTTGCGTAACAAAACAGACAATTGTGGGGACAGGGGTGTTGATCATAGCTGCCAACGTCTATGGCTTTGGTGCATTGGCATCCTGACTTTCTTCGTTGACCGTAGTCTGCGCGAGTCTCAAGGTGGCCGCCAAACAGCGATTTATACCGTTTGCCGTCAATGCAGGCATTTGATTTCACATTGGGCATTTCGCCAAGTGTCTCCATCAGCCTGGCCTCACAACACAGATACAGGTCGATGTTTTTTGCGTTTAGATGGTTCGCCATTCTTTCAATGATACGTTTTTGAGTGGCAAGGGGCGGCTCAATGAATTTGATGACCGGCCCGCCCTTCATGGCAAGACGTTTAATTCGCCGATCGACCTTCTGATATGAATCGTAAAAACTTGAAACACATCGCGTGATACCTGCATCGGCCATGGCATCTGAAATGGCTGCGAATCCCTTTAAGTTGTTTTTCTGCTGCCCATTAACAGAAAAGAAACAAATGGGATCGAATCTCCAGGCGACGGTGTCAGGGTCTAAATCCCGGGTCAGTTGGTTCATCTGTTTGAGTCGTGTGGCAAGTGGGGGGACTCCGGGTTCAAGCAGCGGATTTTCGGCATTTACGGTAAAGTTGAAAAACAGGTTATACCCTTTATCTCTAAGGCCTTTGTGTGTATCCAGATCTAAAAATGGACCATAGTTTTTTGACCAAAATACGATGGTATGGACATTGTCTGGACTGGCCGATACGGTGGAAACGGCTCGGTTAAACGGATTGGTGACGATAAATTGCTTTTTTTGAATACATTTCATGAACCAGGGGGTGTATCTGCCGGGGATATCCGTGCGCCGTGATGCCGAAATCACAATTTTTTTGTGCCTGGTTTCGGATTTTGGCATATGTTCAGGGGCGGTGCCGCTCCGTATCAGGATGCTAGGATGGATTGTTTTTGAGGTCGGCAAATGAGATGATGTTTCCTTTTTTAGTGTTGTCTGGTCTGTTTTCTGTCATTTCCGCTTTAGCGTTTTCATTGGTTTCAGCGGTGGAGGGACTGGGCGCAGAATGGGGTTGCGGTTCAGTCAGAGGATGGGCATCAGGGGGACATTCCACCCGTTCAAGCCGCATTTTTTTCCCATTCATGAAAAAGTCCTCACCATTGATATATGCATCCTTGAGAATCCATGTGACCACCTGAAGGGGGATCTGAAGCATGAGCAGCTTGATCTGGTACCAGTCTTTTTTATGGTCTGGCAGGATGCTTTCCACCCGGGCAAAGGACACCGGTGTATTTTCAAGGTGAATGAGTACGACATCGTTGAGTGTTGCCATTGGTTTGTTTATCCTTTGTAGTTCAGGAGGGCATTAATTTCCTTATGTATTGGCAGGATATACCATAATCTGTCAATCAGTGAAGCCTAAAATTGAAGGGCCCGACCACAATGATCTTTTTATCCGTGGTATGGGCCCCTATCTGGAAGCAGTGAAACGTTTTTGTTCTTTAAGCGAATCTGATATGTTGTTATTTTTTTCCGATGGGGACCACAACCACCGGCACTGCACTTCGTTTCAACACTTTTCTTACAATATGATCTCCCATGGCTTCTGCCAGGAGGCCATGCTGCTTGCAGCCCAGCACAATGGCATCGCAGTCCTCTTCGACGGCCGTCTGAACAATTTCAGATGCAATGGAAGGGCTTTCAGTGACGAGGATTTTGGTGAGGGGGGATTCTTCATTCATTTCAGGGGCTTCACCACTACTGCCTTTCAAAAAGCCTGCAATGGCCTGGCGAATGCGAAGGGCATCCACATTTTTTCCAGTGAGCAGGTTTCTGGCCCCCTCTTTATGACTGTTTTTAATATTGTGGTACAGGTCTTCGCCAAAGGCCATACGTACCAGTTTTTCTGAACTGTTGCAGGATTCTTCCATGACGTGCAGGACGATGATTTCAGCACCTGAATATGTTGAAAATGAAACTGCGTGTTCAAAGACTTCTTTCATACCGGTGGTCAAGTCGGAAGCAAACAAAATACGTTCGGTTTTGCGGATCATGTATACATTCTCCAAAAAGGTTTAATGTTAAAGGACAGAACATCGGAAGTAATCGATGCACAGGTCACGCTTTTTACAATCCCTTATATTAATGAAATATTTGTGATATGCAACAAAAAATTGAATATTTATCCCCAACGCTGCAACATTCTTAATTTATGCCCAGGGCCGTTATTTTTATCTTGTGCCAAATGGTGCCGACCGGTACCGGGGTTAGCTTGCTCATGAGAAACCACTGATTCCGCCAGACGGAGTGGCCGGACCGCACTTCCCGCTGCCCGTCAAACTTGCGGCGCTCATTTTTTTATGGATCTTTTCGGATTGGCACTGGGGACACTGGATCTCACTGTCATCACTTGAAAATATCAATTTTTCAAATTCAGCCTTGCACTGACTGCATTGGTATTCAAAAATTGGCATGGTTCTTTTCCTTAATTTTTTACACCTTTATATTGTTATCTTCTGGAAAAAGAGGCAAAGGTGACTATACTTTACATAAGTATGTTATTGTAAACAGGATATTTTTTTTATATGAAAGTCCGATGCAAACCCATTCGGTTCTTTCTATATTTGTTGTGGGCGAACCGAGGCGAAAAACCAGGTCCGCCCGTGGCGGTTTATATGAAAGTCTCAGTAACTTACTGAATTACTTTCTTGTTTTGTTGTGGGCCAACGCCTGGGATTCGATAGACCAGAGGCGGCCCGTGGCCGTTATAACTTGGGGAGAATTCAAATGAAATCCTTATTGTTTGCCGGTGGATTGATTGCCGCTTATCTTCTGCTTCAACTCTATATTTTGCCCAAAATGGGCGTTTCTACATGAATGAGAGATGCCTGTCAGGGGACAGGTAAAAGTAAGACGGAGACCGCCTTTAAAATGGATAACACTAATCGGAAGGAATAAAGATGACGCTTGATTTTGTGTTGTGGGCCGGCCGTGGTGACAGACCGGAGCGAGCCATGACCGTTATTTGGTCGGGTCCGGGTTGAACGACAGTTTCTTGTCAAAAAAATCGTTAACACGGTCGGAATATGCGTTGATGGTGGTGGCTTTTAGTATTTTTTTCAAAGACTTTTTGTGGTTTTCAAAGGTGGGGCCAAGGTAGCTCCAGAACCCTTTCATTCTGCCTGTGAGATGGCCGGGGCCTGAGAGGATTTTTCCGTATGCGGCAAACAGATCGTCATGGAACGTCTTGAGCCGGTGCAATTTTATGGCCTGGTTCTGGACAAGGTTTCCTTTGATCTCTTCAGCAAGGAAAGGGTTGGATAGGATACCCCGGCCAATCATAATGCGTCGGATTTGGGGAAATCGTTCACGGATCCGCTGGTACGAGGCCAGGTCAACGATATCCCCATTGTAGACCATTGGCAGCCGACAGGCGTTGAGGGCTTTTTCAAAGGCGTCCAGGTCGCAATGGCCCGTATACATTTGTTCACCTGTTCTAGGGTGAAGGATGATCTCATCAATATCATGGCGATGCAAGACCTGTAAAAGCGGATCAATTTCATCCTTGTTTCTGCGGCCCAGCCGAATTTTCACGCTCAAAGAAGGCTTCATTTCCGGAATGATTCGGGTCAGTAGCGCATCAATACGTTCCGGGTAAAGCAACAGGCCTGATCCCCGCTGTTTTTTTGCAATTTTGGAGTGGGGGCATCCCAGGTTCCAGTTGACCTGATGATGGCCCATGTCATACAGGGTGTTGGCCAGGCAAATGAAATCTTCAGCCACGTTGCCCATGATCTGCGGGATGACCAATAGATTTGGGTTATTTTCATGGGCCACATCTGAAAGTTTAGAGGGCTTGATCCGTTGCTCCCCCATGGTGGAAATGAATGGGGCCATGGCTTCATCCATCCCCGTGAAATGCTTGGCCCAGGTGTTTCTATAGGTAACATCAGTGAACCCCTGAAGGGGGGCCATAATTAGCGTTATCTTATGTTCTGTCATGTGGATTGCCGTGCCATGAAATATTCGGATATGCCCTTGCCGGTTGCCCTTGGCGAGATCAAACAATTTCACCAAAAAAATTTTTGACAAACCCAGAGGGTATTTATTATAGACTTTATTCTATGGTCAAGCGTACATAACATTAATTCTGATTGCAAGGAGTGTTTTAAGAATATGAGAGCGCTTTACAAAGAGGTTATTCAGCTGAATCAGATGCCAGATGATGTACAAAAAGAAGCGAGTGCCAGAACCTTCTTTGAGAATTTAAATGCCATGGATTTGCCCCCATCTTTTAACTGGGTCAACGCGGTATTTGAAGGCATTCATGTGGCTGAAACGCCAGATAAAGCAGCATTGATTTACAATAATATCCACACCCTTGAAACGCAATCCTATTCATATGCCGAACTTTCCCGGAAGGCCAACCAGTTGATTAATCTGTTGGCCGCTCAGGGGGTCGGCCATCGTTCCAATATGTACATGATGCTGCCGTTGTGTCCTGAGATTTGGTTTGCCAGCCTGGCATGCATCAAGGCTGGCATTGTCAGTGTGCCAACAGCCAATACCATGACGTCAAGGGAGCTGGCATTCCGATTTGAAAGCTATAAACCTGATGTGATTTTGGCAGACCCGGCATCTGTTAACATCCTGGACCAGACCATTGAAGAAACGGGTATCTCTCCCAAGGTAAAACTGGTTGTCGGAGAGGCCAACGGCTGGATTTCAATGGATGCCATGGCCAGTGAATCCCAGGACGCCGAGCCAGCGAATACGGCATCCGATGAGATTTTGTTCTGTTTTTTTACTTCCGGCACCACAGGGCTACCCAAACAGGTGGGACATACATCTTTGTCTTATTCATTGGGACATTTGTCCACCACCGTGATGATAGGTCTTCACCCTGATGATGTTCACCATAACCTCAGTGCCCCGGGCTGGGGCAAATGGTTCTGGTCGTCTTTTTTTGCGCCGTTTAATGTGGGGGCAACCGTGACAGGATTCCATTTTGATGCCCTGGACGGGGATGCATACATGAATGCCCTTGCAAGACATAAGGTCACCACGTTTTGCGCGCCGCCTACGGCTTGGCGGAGATTTGTGAATCTGGATTTGGAAAATTACGATTTTTCCAGCTTGCGCCAGTCGATTTCTTCAGGAGAGCCCCTGAATCCGGAAGTGATTACCCAATGGAAAAGGTATACCGGTACTGAAATCCGTGATTTTTACGGGCAGACGGAGAGTACGGCCATGATCGGTAACCCGCCCTGGATGACCGGGAAGATGCGCTTTGGGTCATTTGGTAAACCGTCTCCCATGTATGATGTGGCCTTGGCCGATGATGAGGGCAACGAAATCAACCAACCAGAGCAGGTGGGCCACATTGTGGTGAAACTGAATAATTGGCGGGCCTTGGGTCTTTTTACCGAATATATCGGCAATCCGGAAAAGATGAGTGCTGTCTTTTTGGATAATTATTATTATACCGGCGACCGTGCCTCATTTGATGAAGATGGATATTGGTGGTTTGTAGGGCGGGCCGACGATGTCATTAAATCCAGTGATTACCGCATCGGTCCGTTTGAGGTGGAAAGTGCGTTGCTGGAACATCCTGCTGTGTCCGAGGTCGCCGTGGTGGGCGCACCAGATCCCAACCGCTATCAATTGGTCAAGGCCTATGTGATCCTGAATCCGGGCCACACTGGCAGTCGGGAACTGGCCCTGGAATTGTTCAAGCACGCCATGCGCATTTTGGCCAAGTTTAAAATGCCGCGGATTATCGAATTTGTTACAGAGGTGCCCAAAACCATCTCTGGCAAGATTCGGCGCATTGAATTGCGGGAAATTGAAGCGAGCCGTGTGGACGGCGACGATAAGGACGCGGGATTCAAAGAATACTTTTATTGGGATTTCCCGGAACTGAGCGCCAAACAAAAAAAATAATGCAAGATGCCGTATGGAACATCATTCCAGAAATTCGGAGGGGTAGAGAATCAAAAATGGGACGGCACGGTTTTGACGGAGAACGGTTCGTTTTTTCGGTTGTCTTGTCCTTTGTAAATTTGATATAAACCGCCACGGGCGGACCTGGTTTTTCGCCTCGGCTCGCCCACAACAAATATAGAAAGAACCGAATGGGTTTGCATCGGACTTTACATATAAAAAAATATTTTTTGGTGTCAATTTAAAATACATGGCCTGGATATTTCATCGTCTGAAGTGCCCGGGATACTATAGGGGTAAAATATTATGAAGGTGGGTATTATAGGGCTTCCTCAGACAGGGAAAAAAACATTGTTTCAGATCCTCACCGGTAACGAAATTACGGATCCTGCAAAAGCGTTCAAGCCGGTGCCCGGAACTGCTGACATTCTCGACTCCAGGTTTAACGCACTGGTGGACATGTATGCGCCTGACAAGTCGGTTAGAGCGCGCCTGGATCTGGTGCTGTTGCCCAAGATGGAGGCCGAAACCATTGCTAAGGGGGATATCTTTAAAGATATTGCCGATATGGATGCCGTCTGCCATGTAATCCGTGCCTTTGAAGACGAGGCCGTCTATCATGCTCAAGGCTCTGTGGATGCCTTGAGGGATTTTGACATGGTTAACGCTGAGTTGGTGATGCACGACCAGATTTTTGTTGAAAAACGCCTGGAACGTCTTGAAGCCATGGTCAAGAAAATCAAGGATGAGGACCAGAAAAAAGAGCTGGCCCTGATGCAAAAGATGCTGACCCACCTGGAAGCAGAAAAGCCCCTCCGCCTGCTTGAATTGTCTGAGGATGAAGACAAACTGATCCGCTCTTATCCTTTTATTACCTTGAAAAAGATGGTGGTTGCAATCAATGTGGGGGAAGATAACCTGGGAGACGAGGGCCTTTTAGACGCGTTCAAAGACAGATGTGATGCCTTATCCATTGCAGCGATGATGGTGTCGGCCAAGGTCGAGGCGGAGATCGCCATGTTAGACAGTGAAGCGGAAAAACAGGAATTTCTGGCAGATATGGGCATCACTGCCACAGCCCTTGAAACGCTCACCGGGTTGTGCCTCAGCTCCTTGAATCTGCAATCCTTTTTTACGGTGGGTAAAGATGAGGTTCGGCAGTGGCTGGTTCGAAAAGAATCTAAAGCACCCACAGCTGCCGGTGTTATCCACTCCGATCTTGAACGCGGGTTTATCCGGGCGGAGGTGTTCAAATATGACGATTTAATGGCCCTGGGATCTGAAGCTGAACTTAAAAAAGCCGGTAAGTTTTACGTAGAAGGCAAATCGTATGTGGTCCAGGATGGGGACATTTTAAATATCCGCTTTTCCGTTTAACAGTCCCCACTTTAAGCCATCCCATCGTTTTTCAAGCAAAATTTCGCATGGTAGATGGTTTGATGCAACATATCTGGCGTTTTTCTTGCTGTAAGAATGAGGACGCTGTCACTTTTAGTTAATTTGTTCCATTTCATTCTCAAGTTCAGTCTACTTTGTTTAATTATAGATAAGAAATTACTTTAGCGGGTCAAACCTGACCACTCGGTCTATCCCACAGGACTGAAAATTTGATATTGACATATCATTCAATAAACTATAACAGGTAGCATATGGATCTATCTATAGTTAAGACGATTCGTCTTTCAATATCTAAAAACCGGCTGGTATTTAACCTGATAATGCCTGTTTTTATTTTGTTATTGTTGATCTTTGGATGGGTTGCCGCTAACAGGCAAGTAGACATGCTGACCCAGGCAACAATCTCTGCATACCAGAAAGCTGAACTTGAGATCGTCCGGGCGGCGGCCCGCAGTATCAATGCATATATCAATGATCAGATGCACCTTCACAACGTCAATGATATCACCTGGATTGAACAAAATATTTTCAAGCTCTTTATTAAGCCGATAAAATTACTGCAAAGCGGTGACGCATGGATTTATGCACCCGACCACGTTGTCTTTGATTTAAGTGAGGATTTCCCGGATAAGTATAAAGGCAAAAGTATGGCTCAGATATTCCATCTCCAAAAAAAAATGGGTGCTAGCCATTTTAAAGAGATGACCGATGCCGTTAGACAATCTAAAGAGGGTGTGGGGTGGTATATCTGGCTGCCGGAGAAAGGCAAGGAAATCGCTGCCTGGACGCCCGTTAACGTCGGAGAATATATCTGGAGCATCGGGCTGTCCGTCCCGCTTCCAGAAATCCTGGCGTATACCGGTGCCGGCAAGCAAATCAGAACGATAAAACTTGCGATGTCCATTGCGACGATTGCCTCGTTATTTTTTTTAACTGCCTGGGGGGGGATTGCTTGGTTAAAAGAACAAGTTGCGGAAGAACTCAAGCAGAGAGAAAAAGATATGCACCAGGCCACTGTAAGATACAAAAGCATTATTCAAACTGTCATTGATGGCTTCTGGCTGACGGATCTGAATGGTAATCTTCTGGAAGTGAATGATGCCTGTTGCCGTATGAGTGGGTATAATGAAACAGAACTGCTTTCCATGAACATTGTCGATCTGGAAGGCGGTATGAATCAGGATGAAATCGCAGCAAAGATTGATGAGGTCAACCGTTTGGGATATTCCCGTTTTGAAACAAAACACCGCCGTAAAGGCGGGGGCCTCTATGATGTGGAAGTTACCGCGCAATACCTGGTGGGTGAAAATGAGAAAATATTCATTATTTCCAGGGATATATCTGAGCGCAAACAAATGGAAGAACTTGAGAGTCAGCTGATCCAGGCGCAAAAAATGGAATCTGTGGGAAGACTGGCCGGTGGCGTGGCCCATGATTTTAACAATATGCTTAGTATTATTCTTGGTAATGTTGAATTAATTCAGGATGATATCGACCGGGACAACCTATTGTTTTCAAAGGTGTCTGAAATCCAAAAAGCGGCTCAGCGCTCTGCCAATTTGACCCGCCAACTGCTCGCCTTTGCACGGCGGCAGACGATTCGTCCGAAAATCATTAACTTGAACCACACAATTGAAGGTATGCTCAAGATGCTTAACCGATTGATTGGAGAGGATATTGATCTGTTGTGGCGTCCGAAAGAACATCTATGGTCAGTCAAAATAGATACCTCTCAAATTGATCAGATACTGGCCAACCTGTGCGTCAATGCACGGGATGCAATAAAAGACATTGGTAAAGTGACCATTGAAACAGACAATATATGCTTTGATGAGGAATATTGCAGGAGGCACCAGGGGTTCATTCCCGGTGAGTTTGTTCTCATTGCTTTCAGTGACAATGGTTGCGGTATGGATAAAGAAACCTCCAATAAATTGTTTGAGCCTTTTTTTACAACCAAGAGCCGGGGAAAAGGAACGGGCTTGGGGCTGGCGATCATATATGGAATCATCAAGCAAAATAACGGGTTTGTTAATGTATATAGCGAACTTGGACAAGGAACGACCTTCAAATTATATCTGCCCCGACACAATCAGTCTGAAAAACAGGAGAGTGTCGTGGTAAAAGAAAAATCCCGGAAGGGGGTTGAAACAATACTCGTCGTGGAGGATGAGACGTCAATTCTGGAAGTGACCCAAACGATGCTGGAAAGACTGGGGTACACAGTGTTGACAGCCAGCACACCGAAGGCAGCGATCGAGACTGGCAATGCATGCAATCAAAAAATAGACTTGCTGATAACCGATGTGGTGATGCCATCGATGAACGGACGTGAGCTTGCCAAAAAAATGCACCACCTTTTCCCTGAGATGAAAGTGTTATATATGTCTGGATATACGGCCAATGTCATTGCACATCGGGGTATATTGGATGAGGGGCTATATTTCATTAATAAGCCGTTTTCAAAAAATGATATCTCTCTAAAAGTAAGACAAATACTTGATGCGAATGACGCATAACCACCTGTTCTGTTCGGAAAAATCAGGATTTCGTAATTTGCTTGGTCGGTTATGCCATTATTTGGCGTCTCAATTCGAAACAACCACCAGCGTCAAGCTGGTGGTTGTTTCGTTTTTTAGGCAGCATCCTTTAACGGTTACCATCCCATGGTCAGGTAATCGTGGATGGAATTGGCAGCCGCACGGCCGGCGCCCATGGCCAGGATGACGGTTGCCGCACCGGTAACAATGTCGCCACCGGCCCAGACGCCCCGTTTGGAGGTCTTGCCGGTTTTTTCATCGGCTACGATGTTGCCCCAGCGGTTCAAGGCCAGGTCCGGTGTGGTGTTGGTGAGCAACGGGTTGGCGTTGGAGCCCACGGACACGACCACCAGGTCGGTGTCAATGGTGAATTCGCTGCCTTCCACAGGAACGGGGCGGCGGCGTCCAGAGGCATCGGGTTCACCCAGTTCCATTTTCAGGCATTCCATACCGGTGAGGCGACCGTCATCATCGGAGAAAAACTGGGTGGGGTTGGTCAGGAGCACAAATTCAATGCCTTCCTGTTCTGCATGGTGAAGTTCTTCTTCCCTTGCGGGCATCTCTTCCCGGGAGCGGCGGTAGACCACTTTTACGGATTCGGCACCCAGACGCATGGCCGTACGGGCGGAGTCCATGGCCACGTTACCGGCACCCAGAACAACGACATGTTTACCCCTTGCAATGGGGGTGTCATATTGAGGAAACAGGTAGCCTTTCATGAGGTTGGTCCGGGTGAGGTATTCGTTGGCGGAGTAGATGCCAATGGCATTTTCGCCGGGCAGATTCATGAACCGGGGCAGGCCTGCACCTACCCCAATATATGCAGCATGATACCCTTCTTCTTCAAACAGCTCGTCAATGGTCACAGATGCGCCCACCACAGTGTTACATTCAATGACGGCACCCATTTTTTCCAGGGTGGCCACTTCGGCAGCAACGATCTCTTTGGGCAGACGGAATTCAGGAATGCCGTAGACCAATACGCCGCCGGGTTTATGGAACGCTTCAAAGACAGTGACGTCATGCCCCTTGAGCAGCAGGTCTCCGGCCACGGTCAAACCAGAGGGACCGGAACCGATAACGGCAACTTTTTTACCTGTCTTTTCAGGGGGCTGCAAGGTGCCGCCAGCGGCATTTTTTCTTGCCCAGTCTGCTGCAAATCGTTCAAGATACCCAATGGCAACAGGTTTGCCTTTCCTGCCGATGATACACTTGCCTTCGCATTGCTCTTCCTGAGGACAGACCCGGCCGCAAACGGCAGGCAGAGCATTTCTTTCCCATAGTTTGTTGGCCGCACCGGCAAAATCACCGTCAGCAATGCATTGAATGAAATTGGGGATGAGTACAGAAACTGGGCACCCTTCCATACATGCGGGTTTTTTACACTGCATGCAGCGTTTGGCTTCTGCCATTGCCAGCTCTTCAGTTAGTCCTAAGGGAACCTCTTCAAAATTTCTTCGTCTTACATTGGGATCCTGCTCCGGCATGACCACACGGTCTGCTTTTACTTTTTTTCCAGCCATTTATTCCTCCATATCTAAACGCCGGAGCGTTGTTAGCTTGCTTTGCAATTGGCTTTGTATGCATCCATGGATGCTTTTTCATCTTCTGGATAAGAGGCCAGCCGTTTGGCCAATTCATCGAAATCAACCCTGTGGCCGTCGAATTCCGGGCCATCCACACAGGCAAATTTGGTGTCGCCGCCCACAGAAACCCGGCAACAGCCGCACATGCCTGTACCGTCTACCATGATGGGGTTGAGGGATACCAGGGTTTTAACCGCTTTTTCTTTGGTGATGAGGCTACAGAACTTCATCATGGGAATGGGACCAATGGCAACCACAAGGTTGATCTCCTCTTTTTCCAGCACGTCTTTGAGTACGTCAGTCACAAAGCCGTGGTGGCCCTTGGAGCCATCGTCGGTACAGATATGAAAGTTATGGGACGCAGCCCGCATCTCTTCTTCCATGATGAGCAGATCGTAGGATCTTGCCCCTAAGATGGTGGTGACTTCGTTACCTGCAGCTTTCAGAGCCCGGGTGATGGGGTGGAGTACAGCGATGCCGGTACCGCCGCCCACACAGATCACTTTGCCGACCTTTTCAATATGGGTGGGCGCGCCCAATGGGCCGATCAGGGCATAATACGATTCCCCAACCTGAAGGTCGCGGAACCGGGCTGTGGATTTGCCGATCACCATATAAATGATGGTGATCGTGCCCTTCTCAGGATCGGTGTTCGCCATGGTCAGGGGAATGCGTTCCCCTGTTTCATCGGCCTGAAGAATTACAAACTGGCCGGGTTTGGCTTTTTTAGCGATGCGGGGTGCCTCTATCTCGTTAAGGACAATGGTCCCTTGGGCCATTTCCTCACGACGGATTAGTTTTGCCATTCCTTCCTCCTGTTCAGTCTCCTTTTAAAGGATGGTTGTCCTTTGGTGTCTCTTATTTAAAGCAAATCATAATATTCAGATCTTACTTATAAAATCAAGATCCTTTTGCCAATTAAGCACACTAAACGATAAATACTTCAGATTCCGCACAGAATGGGTGTTCGTGTTTAAGGTGCAACACAAGCGTGGACAAGGAATTGGAGATCACAGTGGCATAGGTAAGGCCCATGATCAAAATAAAATCGCCCATCTACTTGCCTTTTAAATCACCCTCGTCGTATCTGGCAGATTTAATTCTGATCATGGGCCTAACGCAATTGTCAGCCGCTTACCAGTGCCTGGAAAGAAGGGCCGATGTGAAATACATTTCACCGGATTGTTGTAAACATCCTATGGTCCAAAAATTTTGTCCGGAAATTCAGGACTGAAGGGCAGCGTTTATGCTGAGTGCTTTTTGGCAGCACTCACACCGTATCTTTTTCGGTTGAAATTGATTTTCAGGGCCGACCAAAGTCCTTTGTCCCTGATGGTGTAGCGGGTGAGCTGTCGCTGTGTCATGGAAAAGGTGAGTTTTCCATATTTTTTCAATGCCCTGTCATTGATCTCTAATCCCAGGCCCGGGTCATGGGTGACCTGAAAGGTCCCGTGTTCGTGGTAGAACGGATGCCGCAAGATGCCATCCCGTTTTTCAACGGTCCATGAGGGCGGATTAACAGGGTATTCCATAGGCCTGTCAGTTGCAACATCAGTCCCTATATACGTGTGGAGATTTGCCGCAAAACCTATGCCATTGTCCCAGGTGTGCGGGACAAATTCGAGACCATATTTATGGCAGTGGGCCGCCACCTCCAACCCATGGGTAATGCCGCCGGTCCTGAGAACATCCGGCTGGAAAATATCGTAACATCTTTTTTCGATCATATATTTGAGTTCCGCCTTACCAGGGCTATGGGCTTTTCCGCCTGAGATGGGTATCTTGCTGTATTTCCGCAATTCGGTCAACGCGTCATAGTTGTCCATGGGCAGCGGATCTTCGAGCCAGGCCACCCCCATGTCTGCACAGGCATCTGCAAAGTATTTGGCCCGTTCCAGGTCCCACATCGGCCCATCGTTGACCAGGGTCATCCGGCATCCTTGGTTGGCGTCTACCGCCACCGCCATCTTATCTGCGACGGTATCTACAACTGCCTTTACATGGTCTATGTCGGTCTGGACATCATAATCAAGAACACGAATTTTAATGGTTTTAAACCCTTGGGCCATCCAGTTTTTAGCTTCGAGAATTCTGGCTTTGGGGGGTTTTATTTCTCCAGTGGAGGCATAGAGGTCTATGGGGTGACTCCACCCCCCCAGCAACTTGAACACCGGCAGATTTTCTTTTTTCCCTTTGATGTCCCAGAAGGCGGGTTCAATCCATCCGGTCTGTATCCCGAGGTCGGCGATCTCTCTGAGTCGCTGGCATATGAGATCCATGTCAGTGGCATCATGGCCTAAAAGGTAGGGCGCAATGAGACTACCAAGTCCTTTTCGTTCCAATGCAATGGCGGGACCGGCAGAGTATCCCTGAATACCGTCGTCTGTGGTGATCCGGATTAAATCGAATCGATTTTCCTTGAACGGATATCCTGGAATCCAACTGGGATAAAAGGTTTTGTCCAGTGGAATTCTAACGTGGAACAGCTCTATCTGGGATATAATGCTCATTGCCCTTTCCTTTGTTTTTTATGGTGAATTGTGGGCGAACCTAAGGTGAAAAACCAGGTCCGCCCGTGGCCGTTATTCAAAAAAGCTGGGTTGCACCACACTTCCTTGTTGTTCCTTTAATGCCATCAGTTCTTTTTTCTGCTCGGCCAGGATCACAAATAGCGTTTCCGGGATATTTCTTTCCTTGGTATACGCGTCTTGTTGGAGGGTGATGCGGTCGATGATATTGTCTATGTACAAGGAAAACTGCTTATCGTACAAGGCTCTGGGGTATTCTTTGTCAATGATGTCTTTAAAGAGTCCCTTCAGATCCTCATATCTCGGCATATTTCCAATGGGTGTGGACAGGGCACTCATTTCGTTGTGGGCATACCGCTCCAACCAGGCCAGCCATACCTTGACATCTCTTTTCTCGCCCAAAAGTGTATTGGTGTGACCGCCCCGGGCCTCATCGGTAAGAAAATAATTCAGGCCCGCCATGACCGGTTTATATTTCTCGGCAATGGCAGCGTTGCCAAAAAATTTAAACTGGGCGTCCATATAGTCGCCAAGGGCGCCTGGAATAAAGGGGGCATTGGCCCATGGTGCTCGCTTCACACCGCAGACGCCAACTTCAGTGGCGGTGGTCGCGGACACGATACACGCACCAATGACAACGCCGGCGTCAGATGTTTTGGCCACCCATACCGGGGGCATGGTATCGGCGTCCCGGCCGGAATAGGTAAACACCCGTGTCAACACACCGTCCGGGTTTTCTGCATCAAGGGAGTAGTTGTCCAATGAAGAGGACACCAGGGTACAGCGGGAATTGGGGTGGGACATGGGCACAGGATTGCCCGCTTCATCAGTTTTCCCCTCAAACCAGTCCCCCTGGAAATTGGTGCCGCTTTTGGGGTGGGATTCCATATTTCCCACCCAGTGGGGGGTGCCCTGGTCGTCTACCAGTACATTGGACCAGATCACTTCATGGCCGGGCTGGCGCAGTACTTTCATCAGCAGGGGATCTCCTTCCTGGTTGACATCCTCTACGATGCCAAAAATGCCGTTTTCAGGGTTGACGGAACGGATACTGCCATCATCTGCAATCCACATTTGGGCCAGATCATCGCCGACAAACACATTACCTGCCATGGCTGTGGTGGTTTTGCCGCATCCTGACGGTGCTGCACCCGCGCACCAGGTGACTCTGCCGCCTGGCCCCTGGATACCGGTAATAAACATATGCTCTGACAATTCCATGCCTCGGTTCGTGTATACCGCCTTGTCCACAGCAAATCGATGGTTGCCTTTTTTCAGCAACAGTGTATTGCCGGCGTAGGTACATTTATAGGCATAGGTGGTTTGATACTGTCGGTCCATAAAGACCCGCGCATTGGGCAGGTCTTCAGGCCGGTTCAGGCCTTCGGAATGCAGGTTGGTGAAAAAGTGGCCCCGGGCCTCGACCTCGGCATCAAAATCTGCATACGCATTTCGGTAAAGAAGTTCCGCACTGTGGGCCACATAGGCGGATGATGTAATCTCAAGGGCAGGGTTGGAGACTGGGGCGCCCACAGGGCCCCTCATGTAAAACCCCACAATCATTGTCATTCTTTTCATGATACCGGTCAGGTTGGATTGTATGTCTTCCAGCGCTGTGGGCCTGTCCATACGGTTGGCCAGGGAAGATACATCATCTTGAGGATTGGCAATATAAAAAGTGCGGTCAACGATACGGCCTTGTTCAGCGGCCAGATCGTAATGGATGGTGTGATTGGCCAAGGCAAGGGCACGCTCTTCTCCCTTTTCAAGGGCAAGGGTTCTGATAAAGTCTTTGTCCTCGGCTGAGCCAGTATTCACGTAGATGACGTCAGGGGTGCACAGTGAAATGGTGTTGGCAATCCGTACCAGGACGTCGGGATTTTTAATCTGAGAGATCCGATCTAAATGGGGAGGCGTCATTTTTTCTTTGAATAGATCAAGGGCCTGGTCGAGTGATGTAATTTTTCCGAGGGTGTTTAATAGGTCCATTTTTTTCCTCAAAATTTATATTGAGTTGTAGTTCGCTTATTGGTAATAACGGTCATGGGCCGACCGGGTCTTTCACTGCGGTTTGCCCACAACAAATAATGAAAGAACCGAATGGGTCTGCATCAGTCTTTCATATAAAAAAATCATTAACTATAACATTTTCTTCTAACACTTAATTTGTAAAAATCAAATGGAATCTTGGAAAAAATATAAAAAATTCGAAATTATCCGCAACCGCAAGGGAAAGCTGACATGATTTGTGGCCTTCTGTCTAATCATAAAAAAAGAAAAAAATCAGGATGAAATAGGAATATATACTAATGTGTGACGCTGTTTTTGCGGATTTGCACAACCATACCACCGCTTCCGATGGAGACTTCACGCCTGAAAAACTTGTGATGCTGGCCAAAGAAAAAGGGATTAAGGCCTTGGGGATTACAGATCATGATACCCTGAACGGATTACGGCCGGCGTTGGCTGAAGGAGAAAAAAGGGGGGTGCAGATTCTTCCTGGGGTGGAAATTTCCGTGAGGTTTAACCGGACGTTTTTCACGGGCACCCTTCATGTTTTGGGCTATTTTGCAGCGCGTCAGCTGTCGGATAAGGGGTTTTGCAACCGGTTGAATACCATACTTGCGGGGGGCAGGGGAGAGGGACTGGTCCGGGCGCGAATTGAAAAAATAAATCAAGTTTTTGGTCCTCAAGGACGGTGCCCGTTAATAAAGCGGGATATGTATTATGAAGATATTGCTGCCTATGGGGATAATGTCTCCCGCCGTCATTTTGCATTGGTCTTGTCAGAGGCATTCGGTATTTCAGATAAAAAGACGGTCAATCAGATCATCGGCAATGACAGTCCAGCCTATCTGCCGTCCGGTGTGGCCCTGGATGTGGTAAGCGATTTTATTAAAAATGAACCGGTAGTGGCCGTTTTGGCCCATCCCGCCGCCGGGTCATTTCCTGGAAAAGGCCATTACAGGGAAGTGCTGCCACCAATCGAAATTGTTGAACGGCTGTTACCTGAACTTCTGGCCGCTGGTGTCCAAGGCCTTGAAGTGTATTACCCTGGCCACACCATGGCACATCAAACCCTGCTCACCGGCTGGGCCAGCAGGTATAACCTTTTGGTGACCGGCGGTTCAGACTGCCATGATGCAACAGTGCGGCCTTTGGGCATCAGCGGTATCAGTGAAGCGGCCTTTTTAAAGCTGAAACAGACGGTTGATAGTGCTTAAGGCCCACGATCATCTGTGCCAGATTTAATTCTGATCATGGGCCTAAGAAACCTAATCCATTAATTGTCTTTCAAACCGTTTCAGTAATAAAGAGTTGCCCACCACAGACAGAGAGGACATCCACATGGCAATACCGGCTAACTCCGGTTTCAGGGTCAGCCCGAAACTGGAATAAAAAACACCGGCTGCCACAGGGATCATGGCCATGTTATAGCCAAAGGCCCAGAAAAAATTTAGCTTAATGGTTTTCAGGGTTTTACGGCCCAGACGAATGGCGCGCTCCACATCCAGAAGACTGTTTTTTACCAGGATGACATCCCCGGTTTCCTTGGCCACGTCTGTTCCTGAACCAATGGCGATGCCGATGTCGGCACAGGCCAGGGCCGGGGCATCGTTAATGCCGTCTCCCACCATGGCAACCCGTAAGCCCTTTTCCTGCCATTTTTTCACCGTCTTGATTTTATCTTCGGGCATCACTTCGGCTTCTACCCGGTCTATGCCCACGGCCGCTGCCGTTGCCATGGCGGCGGCCTGGTTGTCTCCAGAGATCAACCCGGTTTGGATGCCGGCACGGTGTAGCCGTTCCACAGCCTGTTTGGAATCCTGCTTGACCACATCCGCCAACCCAATAATGCCTTGCAGGTTGCCGCCCAGGCAAATGTATATGGTGGATTTACCGTCTTTGGACAGGGCGTCTCCCTTTTCTTTAAACGTGTCAGGGATATGTTCCCCGGCCATAAGTTTCAAATTACCAGCCTTTAAAACCTGACCGTCCATCATCGCCGTAAGTCCCTGCCCGGAAATCTCTTTGGCCTCAGTGACTGGCAGGGCCGTTACCTTTTCTGTTTTGGCAAGGGCGAGGACCGGAAGGGCCAAGGGATGGGTGGAGTGGGCTTCAGCCCCTGCCGCCATAGCGAGCAGTGATTCCCGGGATACCCCGTCAACCGGGCAGACATCAGTCACCTGGGGGCGGCCCTTGGTGATGGTGCCGGTTTTATCGAAAAAGACCATATCCAGTTTAGAGATATTTTCCAGGACAGACCCCTTTTTAAACAAGATGCCCCGAACAAGTCCCACACCGGAGCCCACCATGATGGCCGTAGGCGTTGCCAGGCCCAGTGCGCAGGGGCAGGCAATCACAAGAACGGCGATCATCCGTTCAAAGGCAAACAACAACGTGAGATCCCCGCTGCCCCCGGAACCATTGGCCATGACATACCAATAGACGAATGTGATCAAGGAGAGGGTCACCACCACTGGAACAAATACATTGGATGCGGTATCCGCCAGACGCTGGATGGGGGCTTTGTCGGCCTGGGCATCTTCCACCATCTTGATGATCCCGGCCAGTACCGTGTCGCTGCCTGTTTTTGTGGTTTTTACAATAATGGTGCCAGATTGGTTGATGGTGGCCCCTGTAACGGTCTGTCCCAAAGATTTATGTACCGGAAATGATTCACCGGTCAGCATGGATTCATCGACCTGGGTGTCTCCTTCTATCACCTCGCCATCCACTGGGATTTTTTCCCCGGCCAGCACCCGCACAAGATCCCCGATCTCAACCATGGCCGCAGGGATAATGGTTTCCTGACCGTTTTTCAATACTCTGGCCGTGTCTGGATGTAAGGCCAGCAGCGCTTTTAATGCCTGGCCGGTTTGCCCCTTGGCCTTGGCCTCCAGCATTTTCCCCACCATGATGAATGTGATGAGCATGGCTGAACTGTCAAAGAACAAGGGCTTGGCCGGATCAATGAAAAACAGGGAAAATACAGAGTAAAAATACGCCGCTGAGATCCCCAAAGAGATGAGTACATCCATATTGGCGGTACGGTTTTTCAAAGAATACCAGGCACCTTCATAAAAGGCACGGCCCGAAACAAACTGGACCAGCGTGGCCAGACCAAACATGATATAATGGGTAGTGGCCATGTCAAACAGGCCCAGGTGCATGATGGCCATCATGGGCACGGTCAGACCCAAGGCAAATAAAAATCGGAATTTTTCCGTTGCCCCGGATTCGTCCGCGTTGTCAGTGCCTTGGCAGGCAGCGTATCCAGCCTGGCGGACAATATCCAATACGCCAGTTTCATCCAGTACCTTGGGATCATAGGTGACAAATCCTTTTTCCAGGGGCAGGTTGATCGTGGTGGATTTGACACCCGTTGCCTTTTTAAACGCTTTTTCAATGGCCAGTGCACAGTTGGCGCAGCTCATGCCCTGGATGTTAAAGGAAATCTCACAAAAATTGGTCCCATCGGTTTCGGTCTCGAGGCCTTTGGCAGATGCTGTTGCCATGGTCTGTTCTGCCGGGATGTCATCGTCTTCAGGCGGCGCTTGAGGTACCAGAAAATACCCTTCCTCAAGGATCACTGTTTTGATCTGCTCAGGTTTGGTCTGGGTGTCATCCAGAGTCATACAGACCTGTTCCTGCTCAAACGAGGCATCAACATCTGACACACCAGGCAGCTTTTCCAAGGCCATGGTTACCGCACGTTCGCAATGGGGACACATCATCCCATATACTTTCAGTTCAAAGACCGCAGTCATTTTATTCGCTCCCAAATGGTCATAGGCTGCCCTGGTCTTGCACCATGGCGAGCCCATAAAAAACCGATCCTGCCATTATTTTTCAGTGGCAGTAAACCCAAACGCGTTGATCTCCTTGATTGCCGTGTCCATATCAAACTGATTGCCGGGCGTAAACCGGGCCTCTTTGTCATCCAGGTTGACCTGTACATCCGTTGCAACGCTTTCCAGGTATTTTCGGACCCGGCCCACACAATGCATGCATGACATGCCTTCAATATTTAATTTCTTTTCCATTTGTTACGCTCCTTTATGGTTGAGGTGATGGGTCATAACTGCATTGGGATAGGGCATCCCAATGTTGGCGGTGCGTTGTTCCAAAATCAAACAGCCAATGCCAGAATCCGGAACTTATCGAAAATGAGCAACAAGCCGATAATGATCAAAAGACCCCCGGCACATTTATTAATGATCCCCATGAGCCGAGTGGCCCGCTTCATAAAACTGAGCATGGAACTGATGAAGATTGAAATCAGAATAAAGGGCAGGGCAAGTCCGGCGGAATAGACTGCCAGGAGCCAAACCCCTTTCATGACCATATCCTGACTGCCTGCGACAATGAGAATGCTGCCCAGCATGGGACCAATGCAAGGGCTCCATCCGGCCCCAAAGGCCATGCCAATAAAAAAGGTGCCAATAAGATGAAACGGGGTCTCTTTGACATGGAAGCGTTTCTCAAACTGGAAACTTTTGATATTGAGAATCCCGAGCAAGTGCAACCCAAAAATCAATATGGTGCCACCACCCACATAACGAACCACCCAGGAATATTCAGACGCCAGCCCTCCGAGCCAGGATGCCGAGGCACCAAAGAGAATAAATATAGTCGAAAACCCGGCCACATAGGCCAGGGTGGATAGGATCACTTTCTGACGAATCTCTTTATTGTCTGCTGTCATCTCATCCACGGACAGGCCGGTAATGAATGAAAAATAAGCTGGAATCAGCGGCAGCACGCAAGGAGACAAAAATGAGAGCAGCCCGGCAGCAAAGGCTGCCGGAAAAGTGATGGTTTCCGTAAGCATCCGGTATCGTTCCTTTTTTATGATTATTGGTCGTCGATTTTTTTAATCCTGTTTAAAATTAATGATTTCCATTGGCTTTTGCAACATTTATTTTGATGATGAGCGTTACCCCTCTTTTTGAAAAAGAGGGCTTAAGGGCATAACCTAACCATAGTGAATGAGTTTGTAAAATTGTTTATGATTTCAAATTCTTATATAGTTTGTTCATCGCCGTACGATACACCGTGGTCGTTTTATATGACACTCCGATGCAAACTCATTCGGTTCTTTCGATATTTGTTGTGGGCGAACCGAGGTGAAAAAACAGGTCCGCCCGTGGCGGTTATAAGAAAGTTTGTGGAGGTTACTCAGACTTTCTTATAAAAACTTCATCAGGTGAGACGAATTTTATAGTCATCGATGTCAAAAAAAATTGGTGCTTCCCCCCGGCAACGTTTGAGGGGAAGCACCAAAAGTGAAATATAGCGATTATCACACCATTCTATTTTGGCGTGTTTATGCCGACCATAATGCAAACATGGCCCATTTCCAGCTGGTTTCCCGGACCATTACCGCGACAGTGACCATGCATGGAGCATACAGCAGAAGAAAAACAACCATTGAATACACAGTGGCCCTGCTATAGGCGGGGTCTGATGCAATATTCGCTGCAAGCGCTGAAGCGTCATCGTCTCCCACACGACTGCCCATGGAGTAAGCTGTTGCCATGGTCGAGACAAATATTTCTTTGGCTGCAAATCCGCCCACAAGCGCCACGTTGGCCTGCCAGGGGAATCCTGCGTATCTGGATAGGACTTCTAATTTTTTACCGATACGGCCCGCACAGGAGTAAGCAAGAGTGGCTTCTCCTTGATCATCATCAATTTTTTGGAGGGCCTGGGCCTTTTTTTCTTCCGCTGCTTTGGTCTGGGCATTGTATTGCGCAGTTACGCGGGCGCGCTGGGATTCGAATTTTTCTATCTGGTCTTCGGGAAGCTGTGGAAAGGTCATCAATATCCACATCAGAATACTGACGGCCAGAATAACGGTACCCGCTTTTTTAATGTATTGCCATACACGTTCCCACGTGTGTTTAAATACACCGTAGGCTGTGGGCAGTCGGTATGGGGGCAGTTCCATAATAAACGGTGTGGGGGCCCCTTTTATTACAGTTTGTCGCAGCAGCCATGAGACAACAAGAGAAAACAGCCAGGCAAGCAGCACGATGCAGAACATAGCAAAGGTTTCGCGGCCTGGAAAAAATGCGGCGGTTATCAATATAAACGCCGTGGTCTTGGCGCCGCAGACCATAAAAGGTGCGGTAAAAATAGTGGCCAAACGCTCCTTGGGACTGCGAAGCGTTCGGGCGGCCATAACACCAGGGACTGCGCAGCCCCCTGGAATGCCACCGGACATAATAAACGGCATGACAGAGGCGCCATGCAGACCAAAGGCAGATAATACCCGGTCCAGCATATACGCCACTCGCCCCATGTATCCCAGGTCTTCCAGAAAAACCAGCATCAAAAACATAATACCAATCAGTGGGGTAAATCCCATGACAGCCCCGACACCAGCAATGGCGCCATCAACAATCATATCGCGTAACAGGCCGTCTGGCAGAATTGAGGTCACAAGGGAACTGAGCCATCCAAACCCGTCTTCCACCCAACCCTGGGGAATGGCCCCGAGATTAAAGGTGATCCAGAACATGGCGTATAATAGAGCAAACATGAGAACAGGCCCCAGGATGCGGTGGGTAATAATTTTATCTATTCTGTCAGACTTGTTAAACCGCTGGTCATCTTCCCGGGTAACAATACCCTGACGCATCAGCCCGTTAATAAATCCATATCGGTAATCTGCGACAACAGCCTCTGGGTAGGTGCCGCGATCCTTTTTGAGTTTGTCGGCAAGTCCCTTTACCATATCCTCCAGTTCGTTACTCAGCGGACCGGCTTTTTGACCCTGCGCAATAATTTCACTGTCCCCTTCAATATATTTAATCGCCACCCAACGGGCTGGATAGACGTTGGTCATAAAATTGGCGGCTTCGATTTTTTTTTGTATCTGTTGAATGACAGGATCTATATCTGGTCCATATGAGATTTCAAGGGGCTTGACTTTTTTGGCGCTCATGGCCTGATTTTTTGCCGCTTCAATCAGTTCTTTTGCGCCCACTTTTTGTCTTGCACAGCATTCAATAACAGGTACGCCCAAATTTTCAGATAGCTTCTTTGTGTCGATGGACATATGTTTTTTCTTTACTTCATCCATCATGTTCAGACCGATGACGATATTTCCGTCCAGTTCCATGGTTTGAACCGTGAGGTAGAGACTACGCTCCAGTGATGTCGCATCCAGCAGATTCACGACAACATCAGGTTTTTCCTTGATTATCACTTCTCTGGCCACCAGTTCGTCATGACTGTATGCCGTCAGAGAGTAAGTGCCGGGAAGGTCAACAAAGTGCAGATGAGTTCCGTCTGAGGCCTTTGCGTCGCCCTCCTCCCGCTCCACAGAGATACCGGGATAGTTACCAACCCTGGCCGAGGCCCCGGTAATGGCATTGAACATGGTGCTTTTTCCACAGTTGGGTTGCCCTGCCACCGCTACAAAGATTTGTTCATTGGACATTGACGGCCTCCTTCACATCACAAAAAATATAATCGGCTTCATTGTTTCTCAGGGTCAGGGTAAATCCGTTTAAGCGCAGGGCAACTGGATCGTACAGCGGCGCCCGCCCAATAACTCTGATTTCGGTACCGCTCACCAACCCCATATCTCGAATTCTTCTTCCCAGTTGTCCCTCAGCATTTATGGATGAGACAATGCCTTTCTGGTTGACCGCCATCTTCCGCATGTTGATCTTTTTCATAAAATCCTCCGTCAAAATTGTATGGTCGACTACAGACACTGGACGTGTCTTCTTTGGCCCCAAAAGTTCAGCTATACATTGGCTTTTTTTGGGACGAAAAAATGATTAGCATTGTCAACTTTTTTTGTAAAGGCTTAGCGTTAATTTAAAAATTTAATTATCGCTCAAAAAGCACAACTGAAGTAGATGCTGACATTCTTCCAGAATCAGAGGCCACAATTTTGTCAATCATCGCAAAATATGCCTTGTGCTCTAAAACATATTTTAGTATTGTCACTTAACTTATTGAGGAGCTCCTTATCCCAACCTCCCATTTTAAAACTGAGACAATGAGATGGGTTCATGGGATTCGGGTTTCAGCCTTAGCTGTTTGCCTTGCATATCTGAGAGTATGTTTCTCAAAGTTGTGCGTAAAACATCAAGGATAGCCGTTTTAAGCGTTTATATATTTTTTTACCTTTAGGATACCTAAAAAAAGAACAAGGCACCCTACAATGCATCTTTTTGATCCTGTCTTAACACCGCAAGACCCAAGATTTAAGCCACCAGAGGCTGTACTGCCGTCCAGCGACCAAACCGCCAGATCTGTTATGTTTGCTCCTATCCCTGTTCCCCAGGATACCTATACCCCTTTGGAATTTGCCACTATCACCATCGTTCTTGCCTCTGCCGCCACCATTGGGGCCAATATGGTGGATGTGCAAAATGGCACACTGAGCAAGACCCTGGCCGTGGTCAATGGCGTTGCAAAAGGTACAGCCGCCTCGCTGATTCTCTCTTTGACCGATAAGAAAAATGTCGTGGATATTGGCATCACGGCCTCAGCCCTTGCCGGGGCCGGATATTTGATTGATAAACTGATGAAAAAAGACCGGGCGACCATGTGCGCCGCACCGGGAGAGGATCTCCCATGAGTGAGTGTATAGACCGTCCCATTACCGTTGTCAGTGAACTGCCCAATCGGATACGGCTTAAGGCAAAGTTCCTGCGGGATCCGGAGCTTGATCCCGATTACCTTGAGGCTTCGATAGAAACGATTCCAGGCGTTGAATCTGCACGCCTTAATAGCAGGGCTTCTTCTATTATTGTCAGGTATGATGGCCGAACAGAAACCAGGGGCTCAATATTAGGATCTATGCAAGATCTTCCCTTGGACATGTTCCAAGGGACAAATGATAGAAAATCGCCGCCTTCACTTTTAGGGCTGTCCGTGAAAGGGATGCTGTCCCTTGCCTGTTTTTTTCTGCCGGCATTATTTGCTGCGCCCCTGGCCCTGGCGCTGTCCGCCCCTGTCATCCTGGATGGCTTGATTTGTCTTTGGAATCGAAAGCTAAAAGTAGAGGTCCTGGATGCGGCTGCCGTATCATTTTCTCTGTGGCGACGGGATTATTTTACAGCGGCCACGATTGTCACGCTGCTTGCCCTGGGGGATTATTTTGAAAGACTCAGCGAAACAAAAACCACAGGGCTGCTCAAAAATTTATTGAAGCCCCAGACCGATAAAATCTGGATCGAAAAAGACGGTCAAGAAATCCAGATTCCCTTTGAAGACGCGGGGATTGGAGATCGGGTCGTCTGTGGTCCCGGTGAAATGATTCCTTTGGACGGCCGGGTGGTAGACGGAGAAGCGGCCATTAACCAAAGCTCGGTAACAGGGGAGTCTGTGCCCGTCCATGTCACGCCCGGGGATGAGGTTATTTCGGGGTCCGTTATTGAGGAGGGCCGTATTATTTTTGAGGCCATCAATGTGGGCGCGGAAACCTCTGTGGCAAGAATTTCAAAATTTCTGGAAGACTCATTGCGGTATGAATCGGATTCCCAGAAAAAAAGTGATGAACTGGCAGATACACTGGTACCCCTTACCTTTGGCTTGGGTGTCGGCCTGTTTGCGTTGACCCGAGATCTGGAAAAAGCTGCTGCTGCCCTCACGGTGGATTATTCCTGCGTCATCAAACTGTCCAGCCCTGTTGCGGTGCGTGTGGCCATGTACACTGCAGCAACTCAGGGTGTACTGCTCAAAGGCGCCCAGGCCATGGATAGTCTGGCCAGGGTAGATACCCTTGTTTTTGATAAAACCGGGACCTTAACCCGTGGGGAACTTAAAGTAACAGACATATTCAGTACGCAACATCTTGACGCGGATCAACTCCTTGTACTGGCCGCCTCTGCGGAAGAGCATTACGCCCATCCTGTGGCGGCTGCTGTGGTTGGTGCGGCCCGTGACAAGGGGCTTTCTCTTTCTTCCACCAGCCAGGTGGATTTTATCGTGGCCCACGGGGTGTCTGCCTATATAGATGATCTTAATGTCCTGGTGGGCAGCCGTCATTTTATAGAGGATGACGAAGGCATTGACTGCTCAGGTGCGGATGAGGCGGCACTTAGGTTCCAGAAAGAGGGAAAAAGTCTGCTCTATGTGGCACGGGACAGGATGCTTGAAGGCGTTTTAGGGTTACGGGATGAACTTCGGCCTGAAGCACCGGCAGTGCTTGCCGGACTCAAAGCCGCCGGTATTAAAAAAATTGTTATTCTTACCGGAGACACGGAACGGACAGCCAATGCATTGGCCGCGTCCCTGCCAGATGTTGATGAGGTGCATGCCGACCTCCGGCCTGAGGATAAAGCCGATATTGTCACCCGTCTCAAGGACGAAGGGTGTATTCTGGGGTTTACCGGGGATGGTGTGAACGATGCCCCAGCCCTGGTGTCGGCTCATGTGGGAATCTGTCTGCCTTCCGGTGCGGACCTGGCCAAAGAATCTGCCCAGGTGATCCTGCTCAAGGAAGATTTGAACACCCTGCTCACAGCTCGACGGATTGCGCTGCGCTGCCAGGAAACCATCACGCATTCTTTTGTTTCTGCAGTGTCTCTGAATTCATCATTTCTATTGCTGGCCACCTTGGGATGGCTCCGTCCTGTGGGGGCAGCAGTCCTCCATAATTTATCAACATTGGGAATTATCGGATATGCAGGTATGAGGGAACGGCAATTGATTGAAGACAACACCGTTAGACTGTCTTTAAACGCGTGCGATTCCGATGACGAAGGTGAGGCATGAGTTGATCGATGATAACCGGAGAACAGCCGCTAAAAAACACATAATACCCATGGGGTGAAAAGGTTTGTCAACGCCAATACCACCCATAATAAAGCCTTTGAAACACATATAACAACTTATTGGTAATTTTACATAATATACGAAATAAAGAGGAAAAAATGTACTCGTCACTGCTTGATGCGCCGGTAAATACAGAACTTATATTGCTCCAGGTGACCCATCCTGCCTTGGAGAAATGGATGAAACGCATGGGCCTGTTTACTGGTGGCCACCTTATCCGGCATGACGAAGCGTTTAATTTTTATTCTGTTCGGGTGAATGGAAAAAATGGGGATGTGGTCATTCCTGCAGGTATGGTTATGAAGCTATATATTCACCTTGAATCCGGGGAAAAAATTCCTTTAAACCAAATGAAAAAAGGCCAGGAAGGTCATGTGGAGATCCACTCGGGCGGCCAATATATTGAAAAGGCATTGGTCCATTTAGGTCTTCCCGTGAAAGGAAATCTTCGTTTTATTCGTGAGTTACCCCATATGGATTATCTGGTTTTGATTAATCGGCGTGAAAGAACCCGCCTGTCCGAAGGGGAAACCGCAAGAATATGGGGTCACTATCCGGGAAAAGATGCCACCCAGTTTTACTTTGCCAAAAAGGGCCTCGACTTTGAGGTTACAGAGGTGATGGGTGGTCCCAAGGGCATAAAACACCTGGAAACCCACGGGGTGACTGTTGGAACAAAGCTGACCCTGGAATCTATTGAACAGGCGTATTCTCTGCAGGGGCACGGGCTGGAAAAAAAACCTGTTACAATTTCAAGTCCGAGTGGCCTGCGTCTTTTTCTTACCCCTGAACAGGCTGGGGCTATCATTGTCCGGGCAGCGACATAAATTGGCCCTGTATACAACGCCCATGGACAACCCCGCTAAGACCAAGACAGTTGTACCGTTTAAACAAAGGAAGATCCATATGAATTTTGCAGATCACATTAACCATAATACAAATATATACATTCATTATTAGGAGAGATTCATGGAATCCTACACTTATCAGCCGTCGGTAGATGCGACCATGCCTCAGATGTCTTCAGTCGCAACAGCCGAAAAAATGACAGCCCAGGCACCGGGCACTGTAAACGTGTCACCGCAACCCGCCACCCGGGAAATACCTGTACAGGCGCCACCTGCCGATGCCACACAGACACCATTTGCCGCCCCCTCAGCCCAGGCCATGGCATCGGAACAGCCGGGTCAAGCCGTTTCTCAATACGCTCAAGTACAAGCAGCCGAGCAACAGTCACAGTCTCACCCCAATGTGATTATGGACCCGGCCTCAGGGCGGCTCTACTATGCCATGCCCCAGGGGACTTCTGTCACCACCGCTGAAAAGATGACCGTCCAGGCCCCTGGCACAGCGCCGATGTCACCGCAACCGGCTGCCCAGGAACTCCCCGGACAGGCATCGCCCACAGATGCCGTTCAGACAGGATCCGCGGCCCCCTCAGTCCAGACAGCGGCGTCGGAACAGCCGGGTCAGACCATTCCTCAATCTTCCCAAGCCCAGGGCACTGAACAGCAAGCCCAGCCTCACCCCAGCGTGATTATGGATCCGGCCACAGGTCAGCTTTACTATGCCATGTCCCAGGGCCTTTCAGTCACTTCAGCCGAAAATATGACAGCGCAGGCACCGGGTACATCAGAAATGTCAGCGCAATCGACCGGCCAAAAGATGCCTGGACAGGCAGCACCTGCTACCCCGTCAACCCAGACAATGGCACCGGAGCAGCCAGGTCAGACCGTTTCTCAATCCCCCCAAATCCAGGACGCTGGACAGCAAGCCCCATATCAATCCAATGTAATTATGGACCCGGCCACAGGTCAGCTCTACTATGCCATGCCCCAGGCACAGTCCGCACAGCTGCCGCCCAATAACGGCCAATATCTCTATACTACGCCTGAAACACAACCCAGGCAATTACCTGAACCCCATCAGCCTGATTATACCCAGATTATTAAGTCCGTTGAAAACTTTGCTGAAGGTGATGCCTCAGTATCAGATGTGGTAAAGACGCTGTGGACCGAAACATCCCAGGATGATCAGTTTTGGAAAGGTGCCATCATAGGCGCTGTTGCAGCCGTTCTTTTCACGAGTGAAACCATTCGCGGTGCCATGGGTAAGGCCTTTGGTAGCATTTCAGGTAAAAATGTTGCAGATGCGAAAGCCCCATCTTCCACTGAATCTGACATTGACCCAAAAACCAAATAAATTGATATAAAAGGAGCTCAACTTATGGAAAACGCTTCCACAACCAACCAGGTACCATTCAGTCAGACCTCTCCCCTGAACCAGTACAGTGCGGTTCAGGTCAATCCGGTACACACCTATCCGACAAATGCCAATACGTCTGCGGTTACGATGTCAAAAACTGCAAGTGCCGGTATTTTTGGATTCATCGTTGTTTCCACAGGTACCATGGGGGCCAATCTCAACAAGGTCACTGCCGGTGAAATGACCATGACCCAGGCCGCCGGGGACAGTCTGACCAAAGGGGCCATCGGCGGCGCGGCAGCTGCCTGCGCAACAGCTGCCGCTACCAGCCTTACCAACGGAGGTGCTGCCAGTTTAGCTGTCACCCTTGCCGCTGCCACAGGCGTCAGCTATATGATTAACCGCATAATTTCCTAGAAAGGATTTCAAATATGAGTTATTATATTGACCCTAACACCCAGCAGATATACTATCAGACCCCAACCCAGAGCCAACAGAATACGGTGGACCTGGCCGCCGCATCCGAACCCAAGGTGTATGCCGTACCCCAGAACGATTCTGTCCAGCAGACGCTGCCTGCAACCGCCTCTTTTTTAGGGCTTAATATCGGTTCAGCCACGTTCTGGAAAGGTGCGGCGCTCGGTGCAGGTGTCGTTCTTCTAGTGACCAGTGAAACCGTTCAGAAAGCCGTGGTTAAAACCATTTCCAGAGGTATGGCCGCCGCATCCGTTGGTGTTGAGGAACTTAAAGAAAAGTTTGAAGACGCCAAAGCAGAAGTGGAAGCAGAAGCTATGGACAAAAAATGATAATTACAGGTTACCTTCTGTATGCACTGGTATCAGGATGACACTCAATCTCAGGCAGGCCAAAATATTCAAAACATGGATTCAGTTTCTATAAGTAACTAGCAACCAGTAAAAACCGGTGGCTCTATGCTACCGTATACTTGGGCGGGATTGATATCAGCATATGGACATGGTATAGCTGGAGATACCCTTACCAAACATAGGCTTTCCTTTTGGCGAAAACGGCCTGAAATATTTCTCCAAGATGACCATAAAGGAATGTCTTCCAACATTTTGGGATCCAAACGCCTTATGTTGCTCATTGAAGCCTCCTTGCTGTGACTTTAAGCGATTCACTGCAATGGCGGCTTCTTCTTTTTTCTGGAGCTGTCAATCTTTGAGAGTCCCCCGTCAAAGCTGAGGGATTACCTAAAAGGAACTATGGTGCTGAGCGCTGCCATGGTCGGCATGGCGTTCACAGATAAGCTGGCAATGCGTTACAGGGATCTAATGTCCATCGAATCCCAGGGGTTGGCCCACAACTAAAAGGATGTTTACAAAAAATGACACCACAAACGGTATTGAGCGACATCATGCTCGCAAATTTCAATTATCAGATTTTATTTTGCATCTTTTTTCTTTTGGGCACCTTAATCGCCTTTATCGTTCTCAAGATGATACATACCCGATCCATTCGGCATTTTGAGCAGCAACTCAAAGACAACGACAAAACCTATCAAGACAACCTCAACGATATAAATGATGAGGTGATTCAATATCAGTCCACCATTGATGAATTAACGCATGAAAATCAACGATTGACCGATAAAAACAATGATCTGGATAAGCACTTGGCGCTGTTGACCCAAGAAAATCGGCAAATTGAACATTTAAAAGCGGACCTTGAGGAGAAAAAGGAAAAAATCGATGCATTAATCACACAAAACACTCAATTTCAAACGACGAATGCAAAATTGTCTGCCCAAAAAGAAGAAGAAAAGATGCGGGTCAAAGAGAAAATGGATCGGATTGCCGAGTATAAGAGAGAAATTGATGTTCTCAGGGGTCAAAACAGGGATCTCATTGAGGAAAATATAGACTGCCAGAAAAAAATAACGGGACTTCAAACACAGAATGAACAAGAACGCAAAATTACAGAAGAGAAAATTTCACTGTTGAATGCAACAAAAGAAGAGTTAAAAAATCAATTTACCATCCTATCCAACACGATTTTCGATGAAAAAAGCAAATCCTTTGCTGATCTTAACAGGGAAAAGCTGGACATTATTCTTAGCCCCTTTAATGAAGAGCTGAAAGGATTCAGGCAAAAAATCGATGCGGTCTATGTCAATGAAGCTAAGGAACGCGCTTCTTTAAAAACTGAACTTGAAGCCCTTAAAACGTTAAATCAAAAATTGAACGCTGAAGCGATCAATCTGACCCGGGCATTGAAGGGGGATAAAAAAACACAAGGAAGCTGGGGCGAACTCATTTTGGAGCGTGTGCTGGAACAATCGGGGTTGCGAAAAGGGGTTGAATATGAGACCCAAGTGAGTTTCCGAGATAAAGAGAACAAACTGCTCAAACCCGATGTGATCGTTCATTTACCAGAGGGTAAAGACGTTGTTATTGATTCCAAGGTGTCCCTTGTGGACTATGAACGGTATGTCTCGACAACTGAAGACGACACTCAGGCCATCCATTTGAACGCACATGTTAACGCCATAAGACATCACATCAGGACATTAAGTGAGAAGGATTACTCAGATTTAAAAGGGCTAAAGTCATTGGATTTCATTCTGATGTTCATTCCTATTGAGCCTGCGTTTATGACTGCGTTTCAACATGACGAAAACTTATTTTCTGATGCCTTTACATCAGGCATCGTTATTGTCACCCCAACGACACTTTTAGCGACGTTGCGGACGATAAAAAATATTTGGCGGTATGAAAACCAAAATGAAAATGCTGCCCGCATTGCCGAGAAGGCCAGTGCAATCTATGATAAATTTCGAGGGTTTGTTGAAGATATAGAAAAATTAGGGAAACAACTCAATACTGTCAGCAACACCTATGACACCGCATTTAATAAATTATCAAGGGGCAGAGGGAATTTGATCAGCCAGGCCCAGCAATTTGTGGATCTGGGGGTACAGGTAAAAAAAGAGATATCAAAATCAGTTTTGGAGCATGCAGATTTAGAATACAGTGAATATCGTAATCGCATTGTCCGTGACCAAGAAGAGTTGAGCTGAATGTTGGGTATCCTTGAAACATCACCGGGCATCAAACCCAATCGTCCACCACTTTGGCATAAACAAGAATTAATGTGATTACAGATAGATAAAATTTGTAATCGAAAGCGTGGGGTAAATTTTGTGTTTCGTGGGTATCATTTTAATTTGGAATGGTATACCATGCGTTGAAATTGATATTGCGAAATAGAATTTAAGCGGTTGTCCCTGGGACGCCACCCAGGGCAATCCAAACCATGGAGTATAGATGATGGCAAAGAAGAAAAAAGAAACCACATTAATGGATAAGGTCGTTTCCCTTTCAAAACGCAGGGGATTTGTTTATCCCGGATCCGAGATCTACGGCGGGCTGGCCAATGCCTGGGATTTCGGTCCTCTGGGGGTGGAGCTGCTCAACAACCTCAAGGCCGCCTGGTGGAAAAAATTTGTTACCGAGCGCACCGATATGGTCGGTCTGGATGCGGCCATTCTTATGAACCCGGACACCTGGGTGGCGTCCGGCCATGTGGGTAGCTTTTCCGACCCCCTGATGGATTGTAAAAAATGTAAAGCCAGGGAACGGGCCGATAAACTGGTGGAAGGCTGGCAGCATGATAATGCCTCGCAAGACGCACCGGACAACTGGGCCGGTGAAAAAACACCGCCCCAGGATATGCTGGATTTCATCAACGCCAAACAGATCACCTGCCCCCAGTGCAAGGCCCTGGACTGGACACTGCCCAAAGCCTTCAACCTCATGTTCAAAACACAGCAGGGGGTTGTTGAGGGGGAAGGCAAAGATATTTACCTGAGGCCTGAAACCGCCCAGGGTATTTTTGTAAATTTTAAAAATGTCCAGACCACATCCCGGAAAAAGGTCCCCTTTGGCATTGCCCAGATCGGCAAAGCGTTCAGAAATGAGATCACGCCGGGTAACTTCGTGTTCCGGACCCGTGAATTCGAGCAGATGGAAATCGAATTTTTCTGCAAGCCCGGCACTGAGCTTGAACACCACGAGTATTGGAAAACATTTTGTATGGACTGGTACAAGGGACTGGGGGTTAATCCCGATCATCTGCGCCTGAGAGATCATGACAGCGCCGAGCTGTCCCATTACTCCAATGCCACGTCCGATATTGAATACAATTATCCGTTTGGATGGGGTGAGCTTTGCGGCATTGCGTCACGGACCAACTATGACCTGTCCCAGCACATGGCGCATTCTGCAAAGGATTTGCAGTACTTTGACGAAGCCGCCAAAGAAAAATATATCCCCTTTGTCATTGAACCGTCTCTTGGCGTTCAGCGGTCTGCCCTGGTTTTCCTCTGCGATGCCTATGACGAAGAAGTGGTCAAGGACGGAGATACCCGGGTGGTGCTTCGGCTGCACAACCAGCTGGCGCCCATTAAAGTGGCGGTCATGCCCTTGTCCAAGAAGTTGAGCGAGGGGGCTGAAAAGGTGTTTAAAGAACTGGTACAGGAACTGGGCGTTAAAATTGATTTTGACGTTCAGGGCAGTATTGGAAAACGCTATCGCCGTCAGGATGAAGCTGGGACACCCTATTGCGTCACCTTTGACTTTGACTCCCTGGAAGATGGGTCTGTCACTGTTCGTGAACGGGATACAATGGATCAAAAGCGAATGAACATCGACACGCTGTCGCAATTTTTCAGGGCCGCATTTAAATATTGATGGATCAGGGCATTCACCTGATTTTTGTATAACGGCCACGGGCCGTCCTGGGTCTTATTGATACCCAGGCACAGCCCACAACAAAACAAAAAAGTAATTCAGTAAGTTACTGAAACTTTCATATAAACCGCCACGGGCGAACCTGGTTTTTCACCTCGGTTCGCCCACAACAAATATCGAAAGAACCGAATGGGTTTGCATCGGACTTTCATATAAAAAAAAACGGGGCCATGTTTTCATAATGTGTTATGAGCGGCCCCTGGTGGAAAGACCCGGCCGCTCTCCTCATATCATCGTTTGAATTTCCATCAATGCCTTTTCAAGACGTTTTGCAGAGATTTTAAATCGAGTTTTCAGGGCCTGTGCATAGACGGAAATTTTATACTCTTCCAACATCCAGAAAAAGTCCTCCACCCGGTCTGCTTTTTCTTGGGACGATTGATCTGTCAGTCCTTCGATCAGGGCGTTGAGTCGACGTTCAAACGGGGCGATCAGCGCCGCTTTTTTCCCTTCTTTTGCAGGATTATCCGCAGCGTTTCTTGCCCTGACCGTTAGGCAGGCAATATGTCGGGGCAGGTGACGGATTCGATCCAGACCATAGAGTTCTGGGAAATGGGGCGGACAGATGTTTTTAAGTTCGTTAAATATCCGGGTCAGGGCGTCAAAGGGCAGGGGGCGGTCCTGATATTTCAACGAGAGTGTCTGGATTAAGGTGAAACAGGTGTCATATTCTTGTCCCACGGCCATCACGGCGCGAATCACTTCTTGTCCATTTTGATATAGGGTGGGTTTCAGTGCGTCTACGTGGGCCTGAAATGCCTTTCGGGTTCGGATGTCTTTTTCTAAAAATTCCCGGGCGGTGCAATTGTAGACCATATCCTGGAAGGTTGTGGTATGTTTCGCTGTCTTTGGTTGAAAATAGGGTGCGATTCGTTTTAATTCCCTGTTTGTTCGGATGTCTTTTTTCAAGGCGTTGATATGATCCGGGCATACCCGTTGAAACAATTGTGCAATCCCTTTTTTATGGGCCGACACGGCGGCTGACCTGGATTTGAACAATCTGAGGGCCAGTTTTGCTTCAGGCCCTTCAATGTTCAGCCCCAAGAATACCTGGCGTGAGAATCCGTTTTTTTGTGCCAGTGGGATGGCCGAGGGAAGATCTGGGAAATCCCATGTATTGATATCGATTTTTTCGTAGTGGGCGCGGGCGTTGTCAAATGCATTGCTTTTGGATGGAGAACGCTCTTTTTGAAACTGCCCAAGCTCCCCAAGATCTCTGAGGGATTTGATTTCCCTGTCCTGTTCATCCCGGATGGAAATACGCATCTTTAAATGATCGGGCAAACTGCTGTCGGACCAGGTGTCCGCTGGAATGGTGAGTTTATAGTGGTCCCGGATAAATTCGGACAGTCTTGTATAAAGGGCCTTGTCGCTTTGGGGCAACTCCCGGGCAATACGGGCGGCAGTGTCCTGCACCGGTACCAGTTTGACCCGATATTTTTTGGGCAGCGCCCGGATCAGTGCCTGGATTTTTTCTTTAAACAATCCTGGTACCAGGGCGTCCACCTGGTTTCGGGAGACTAATGCTGTGGCATCCGCCGGCACTCTTAGTGTGACACCGTCGGAGGCTGCGCCGGGATTAAATTCATAACTCAGGGCAAATTCACCTTGCGCCATGGTGATCTGATCCGGGAACTGGGCCAACAGGTCTCCGTCCACCTGGGATTTCTGGAGGTCTTCCAGTGACATGCAAAGAAATCCATCATCTTTTTGGTCTTTGATAAACCGGGCAAAGGTGCGGATATTGTAAAAGGGTTTGGGAAGCCGGGACTGGTAGAACAAAAAAATGTCTTCCTCAGAGGCCAGGATATCCCGCTGTCGGGTTTTATTTTCAAGCTCCGCCACCTGCGCCATAAGTTTGAGATTGTGGGCCATGAATCCGAACTTCTGGAATATCTCCCCTTCTACCAAGGCATGTCGGATGAACAACTCCCCGGATTCTTGAGGATTTATCTTGCCATAGGCCACACTGCGGCCGGAAACAAGGATTAAGCCGAACAAAGAGACCTGTTCTTTGGCCATCACCTCTCCCCGTTTCTTTTCCCAATGGGGATCGCTATAGGTGCGGGTGCATAACTCTCCTGCAATGTCTTCTACCCAACCGGGATCAATGTTGGCCACACAGCGGGCGAACAGCTGGCTGGTTTTGACATATTCTGCTGCCACGATCCAGGCACCGGCGTTCTTAAACAGACCTGACCCAGGAAAGATTGCGGCCTGCTGTCCCTTGGCCGCTGTATATGTATTGTTTTCTTTTTTGTGGGCGATGCCTGCCAGATAGCCATGGAGCAGGGATTTGTGAAGGGCAATATACAGAGGGCCGCCGTGTTCGAAGATTTTGGATTTCAGGTGCCGGCTTTCAGGTGCCGGGGGCAGGGTGCCTTGTTCTGTAATCCCATGCTCCCTGAGCAGGCGGGTGACCTGGCGGTGGATATCCTGCCATTCCCGCAGCCGTTTAAAAGAAAGGTAATTTTCGATGCACCATTTTCTGACTTTTGATCTTGATTTTAACCGGTTGCCCGCATCTTGACACGCATTCCAGATATTGAGCAGGGTGATAAAGTCCGACGAGGGATCTTTAAACTGGCCATGTTTCTGGTCTGCGGCCTGGGCTTTGTCTGCCGGGCGCTGACGGATGTCGGACACGGTGAGCGCGGTGGTGATAATGACCGCCTCTTTCAAACACCCGGATTTGCCTGCCTCAATGAGAATCCGAGACAGTTTGGGGTCCAAGGGCAGCCGGGCCATAAGTTGGCCCATGGGCGTCAGGGCAAAGGGTTGCCCCTTTTTTTTAGGATGGCGTATTTTTTTACGGCGGATGGCAGACAGTTCAAGGAGGGTGTCAACGCCGTCCTTGATACTTTTGGGAGCTGGTGCATCAATAAAGGGAAAGGTGGAGACCTCTCCCAACCCCAGAGAGATCATTCTAAGGATGACTTCTGCCAGGTTACTGCGCAGGATTTCCGGTGCTGTAAAAAAGGGCCTTCCGTTAAAGTGTGCTTCATCGTAAAGCCGGATACAGATGCCGTTTTCCACCCGGCCGCATCGGCCCATGCGCTGGTTGGCCGATGACTGGGAGATGGGGCTGACGGGCAGGGCGGTTGTCCGGGTCCTGGGGGAATAGGCCGGAATTCTGGCAAGGCCCGTGTCCACCACATATTTGATCCCTGGAATGGTCAGGGAGGTTTCCGCCACATTGGTGGATACCACCACTTTCCGACCGGCACCCATGGCAAACACCTTTGCCTGTTCCTTGGCCGAGAGCCGGGCAAACAAGGGAAGGATAGAGACGCCAGGGTGGTTTTTCCCCCTGAGAATTTCCATGGTTTCCCCGATATCCTGCTCCGTGGGCATGAAAATCAGAATATCGCCGGTGCGGGTCCGGCTGAGGATGTTGGCTGCCGCCCTGGCGGCGGCTTCCACATATCCCTGATCGTCGGCTCCGGTATCGGTGTTGCCCTTGGATGGTTCATCATGTCCTGCCGATTCAATGGGTGCATATATTAATTCTACCGGAAACATCCGGCCGGACACCTCGATCACAGGGGCATTGTCAAAAGCCTGGGAAAACTTTTCAGTATCAATGGTGGCAGAAGTGATGATGAGTTTAAGGTCTTTTCTTTGTTTCACCAGACGGCGCAAGATGCCCAGCGTAAAGTCGATGTTCAGGCTGCGTTCATGGGCTTCATCCACAATAAGGGTATCATATTGGGTGAGGAATCGGTCCTGTTGGGTTTCTGCCAGGAGAATACCGTCGGTCATCAGTTTGATATGAGCATGGGCCGGGGTATGATCATCGAAGCGGATCTTATAGCCCACGGATTGGCCCAATTCCTGATTTAATTCAACAGCGATACGTTTGGCCACGGTCATGGCGGCAATTCTGCGGGGCTGGGTGCAGCCGATCATACCGCCAGTGCCGCGCCCGGCTGCCAGACAGAACTTAGGGATCTGGGTGGTTTTGCCTGAACCTGTTTCACCGGAAATGATCAGCACGGGATGATCCTTGATGGCCTGGATGATCTCCTCTTTTTTAGAGGTGATGGGCAGATCTGGATCAAAGGTCACTGTGGGAATACTGTCGGCACGGCGCTGCCTTTGGGCGGCAGATGACTGTGCGCTTTTGAGCAGTGCCTGGGGATCCTTTTTGGCTTTTTTGAGGGCGTAAAGACGCCTTTGCAGCCCATGACGGTCCCTGCACATCGCTTTGTGGATCAATGCGTCTATGGTGTTGTACTTGTTTTTCATACCAGAAATACTATCTCACACATTGTAAAAGTCAAATCGGGCGGATTGAAATGTTTACCTGAATAACGGCCACGGGCCGTCCCCGGTCAATTGATACCCAGCACCGCCCACAATAAAATTTGAAAGATCTGAGTGGATTACACCGACTCTCTTAAAAATGCAAACGGCCTTTGGCCGGATATGAAAAGGGTACAGGTCTGCGGCACCTTTCCGCAATCAATAAAATGTCTATGCAAAAGATAATAGTTCGTGTAGGATAAAGTTAGCTGTGGGTTAACATTTCCCCGCACGAAGCTATTCTCAACTGAGCTTGGACTAGTCTTTTTTTTATAGCGGCAATGGGTCGATCAAATTTTAGTTACACTAAGGTCGGCCCAAAACAACTCATGAAAGAAACTGAGCGGTTAGACGGTTTTTTTCATTTAACCCGTAGTATAGAAAGGAGAGTATTATGGAAACAAGTGTTTACAAAGTTATTGAAGTGGTCGGATTTTCAGAGGTTTCATGGGAAGATGCTGCAAAGGCTGCTGTATCCAGCGTAGATAGCTCCATTCGGGATATGCGGGTGGCTGAGGTCGTGAATATGGATATGCGCCTGGAGGACAACAGGATCATTGGCTATCGTACCAAACTTAAAGTATCCTTCAAGCTGGAATAACTGACAGTTCCAGTTAGGTTTTAAGGCCTATGGTCAAAATTTAATCTGTCACAGCTGCGCCGAATTTTAAATTGCCATCAAGGCGCGCCAATGGACCCTTTGATAGATGTGTCCATTGTTGTAACGCCGAAAGGGGCTTCAAAGACAAACAGATGGGTGATTTTTTAACCATAGGCCTGATGCCATTCTAAGGCAGTAGCACCGGAAAACTGTTTCTAAATGGAGCTTGCCAAGGGTGGCAATACGTTTTCTTTCACACCGCTTCCCAGACAAATTCAGTCACATTTTTTTCTTGACTGGAAACACCAATACCGATCAGTACAATTTGTTTCCCCGAAGCTCGGTCTTTTTCTGCATAGCCTTTTGCCTGCATCTGTTCTAAGGCGGCGTCTTTGGGCCGAAACGCTGGATGCATCATTTCGGCCGGGCTTTTAAGTACCGCCGTGTTTCAGAACGGTATCTGTTTGCCACGATGACCGGATTATGATAATAAAATTGGATTATGACTCAGATTATCAGTATTGCAAACCAGAAGGGCGGGGTTGGAAAAACAACTACGGCGGTGAATCTTTCCGCCTCCCTGGCCAAACTGGGTAAAAAGGTACTTCTTGTTGATTGTGATGCCCAGGCAAACGCCACCACAGGGCTTAATGTACAAAAATCGTTGCTGGACGTTTCCCTCTATCATGGATTGATCGGTAAAGCCAGCGTGGAAGAGATCCTGTTGGCGACCATGATTAAAACATTGATGCTGATCCCGGCCAATGCGGATCTTATCGGGTTTGAGGTCGAGATGATGGCCGATCCCAATCGCCACACCTGTCTTCAGAAACTAATTAAGCCGGTGGCTGACCGATTTGATTTTATCATCATAGATTGCCCGCCTGCATTGAGCTTGTTAACGCTCAATGCATTAGCGGCCTGTCATTCCGTCGTGATCCCACTTCAAAGCGAATTCTTTGCCCTTGAAGGTGTCGGGCAGCTGTTAGATACCATCAAACGGGTAAAAAAGTCCATGAACCCAGGACTGAAAATTAAGGGGATTTTATTGACGATGTTTGATAAGCGGACCAATCTTTCCAAAAATGTGGTGGATGATGTCCGCAGAAATTTCAACGGTATTGTGTTCAACACCAAGATTCCCAGAAATGTTAAACTTGGGGAAGCGCCTTCCTATGGATTGCCCGTAATCCTTTATGATAAATCGTCACAGGGATCCATAAGTTATACGGATTTTGCCAGGGAACTGATGAAGCGATGATGAAAAAGAAAAAAAATACCGGTCTTGGCCGCGGCATTTCCGCCCTTATTCCTGACCTTGATCTGGAAACACCCGATGATGTGCGGTCTGATTTTTTCTTTTGTGATGTGACACAAATTAGCCCAAACCGCTATCAACCCCGAACCCGTTTCAGCGAGGAGGAGCTTGAACGCCTGAAACAATCCATTGCCCAGCAAGGGGTGCTTCAACCGCTGCTGGTTCGGAAAATGGATGGGGCCTGGGAGCTTATCGCAGGGGAGCGGCGGTTAAGGGCGGCCAAAGCGGCAGGGTTGACTGAGGTCCCGGTGATCGTGCTGGATCTCACCGATGAGCAGGTGCTCGAAGTCTCCATTATCGAAAATATTCAGCGGGCAAACCTCAATGTGCTTGAAGAGGCTGAAGCGTATTTTCGATTAATCGACGAGTTTGGTTACACCCAGGAAAAGGTGGCCCGGAAAATCGGTAAAAATCGTTCCACCATCGCCAATCTGCTCAGGTTGCGCGTTTTGCCCCAGAAAATTAAAGACAGCTTATTGGCAGAAAAAATTTCCATGGGACATGCCCGGGCCCTTCTCGGGGGCGGCAGTGAGGAAAATCAACTGTATCTGTTTGAGCAGGTGGTGGCACGTAAACTGTCTGTACGGGAAACCGAGCGTTTGGTCAATCAGTCAAAAAAATCTCCCCCTAAACCTCCTGCAAAAAAAATGACCGCAGACGAGCGGCGGTTTCTGGAACAGACCTCCAGCCGGATTTCGAACCGGATCAATAGTCCGGTGCGCATAAAGAAAAACGGAAACAAAGGAAAAATTGAAATCAAGTTCAAATCTGGTACGGAATTTAATCGTCTTGTTGAATTATTAAGCAGCTTGTCATGAAAATTTCTGTCGCCAAAACAGCTGGTTTCTGCATGGGCGTCCGCCGTGCAGTGGACATGGTGCTCGATGCCGCCAACAAGTCCGATGCCCCGATTTTTACCTATGGCCCGTTGATCCATAACCCCCAAGTGCTTGAGATGCTGGAGAGCAAGCAGATTTATCTTTTGGACACGATCCCTGAAAAAGGAGAGGGAATTGTGCTTGTCAGGGCCCACGGGGTCCCGCCGGAAGATGAACGCGCATTGGCCGATGCCGGGTTTACCGTTATCAATGCCACCTGCCCCCGGGTGGTTCGGGTTCAGGTTATTATCAATAAATTTGCCAAAAAAGGCTATGCCACCATTATTATCGGAGACAAGAAGCATCCGGAAGTGGTGGGGCTACTTGGCTATGCCCAAGGAAAAGGCCATACGGTAACGAGCATGGCGCAATTGACGGCACTGCCCCGGTTTGAAAATGCCGTGGTGGTGGCCCAGACCACCCAGAATACGAAATTTTATGAAGAGATCAAAGCCTGGTGCCGTGAACACACCCCCCATTATGAACTCTATGACACCATTTGCGGGTCTACGGAAAAACGGCAAAATGAAGTCAGACAGTTGGCGAAAATCAACGATGCTGTGATTGTTGTGGGCGGCAAGCAAAGCGGAAATACACGGCGCCTGGCCCAGGTCGCAAAAGAGACGGGTACCCCTTCTACCCATATCGAATCTGTTGAAGAATTGGATTTTCGGAGTCTGGCATCGGCAAAGGCCATCGCCATCACCGCCGGTGCTTCGACGCCCAACTGGATCATTAAAGATACCTGCCAGAAGGTTGAGCATGCGTTGCGTGACAGCCGTCCTGTGGCCGGCAAAGTCATGGATGTCCTGGATGTGGTCATGACGACCAACTTGCTCTTGGCCCTGGGCGCGGCATGCCTCACATTTGGCGCGGCCAGGATTTGGGGTGGGGATAATGCCTTGGTGTATGCCTTGATTGCCATGTTTTACGTCTTGTCCATGCAGGTCGTCAATAATGTTATGACGATCAAGGCCGATACATACAATAAACCGGACAGGGCACGTTTTTATGGGGCACACAAGCCGTGGCTGTTGGGGCTGGCTGCGGGATCAAGTCTTGTGGGGCTGTATCTTTCCGGCACCCTGGGGACTTTGTATCTTGTGGGGATTATCGCCATGACCCTGCTGGGATTTTTATATGGTATTGATATTATTCCTGACTTCATGGGTGACAGTCGGATCCATCGTATTAAGGATGTCCCTGGATCCAAAACGGTTCTGATTGCTGCAGCATGGGGCATGGTGACCACTCTGATGCCGGCCCTTTCAGATGGCAGGGGCGCAGTGCTCACGTTTATTGCGTTTTTATTTTCTACGGGTCTGGTGTTTTCCAGGGCCGCCTTTGCAGATATCCTTGCAGTGCAAGGAGACCGAATCGCAGGTAAGGAGACCCTTCCCATTCTGCTTGGGAAAACCAAAACCTTGAAAGTGATTCGTTACACCTTGATATTTACGGCAGTCATGCCTGTGATGAGTGCCTTGCTGCTTTCCTCATTTTCTGTGGTTTGGATGGCGGTGGTACCAGGGACCATGCTTTTGCTGATGAAGGCCTATCAGGAAGACAAGTTTTTATCGGGTGGCCGCTATGAAATCCTTTTTGAATCTTTATTCATATTGGCAGGTGTCATCGCGCTATTGATATAACCGCCACGGGCCGTCCTTGGTCTATCAATACCCAGCACAATCCACAACAAAATTTGAAAGATCTGAGTAACCTATACAGACTTTCTTATAAAAAACGGCCACGGGCCGACCTGGTTGGGGCCTCAATCTACGGGTTGAAAATTGGGGTAAGGCGGCCCATGATCAGAATTAAATCTGCCACAGATACGCCAGTCATCATCAAGGCACGCCAATGGGCGCATATTGGTTATATTTGGGGATATTCAGAAGATTGATATTGACCTGAATCCGTGACGCCTAAATGAGTACTTCCGCACCCAGGCCGCCAAGCACCATGAATTTCCACGCTATGGCAACCGGAAGGTAAAAGTATCTACCTTGAAATCCTGGCTTAAAGCATACCGG
>PDWJ01000322.1_pt1 | contig 72501 bp, 55 predicted proteins | sample 1430881 | NCBI WGS metagenome assembly PDWJ01 (sample SAMN01162460, study PRJNA174530) | Oral metagenome, whole genome shotgun sequencing project. | biome: Marine environment; feature: Marine mammal; material: Swab sample of the gingival sulcus; isolation source: swab sample of gingival sulcus...
CGACGACGACGTTGCAGCGGTAGATACCGATGCCTCGGGCGTAGTACTGGTTTTTGGCTTCGCCAGCATTGGCGATGGTGGTGAAACGCCCGCCCTCGATGCGCAACTTGGGCTCGTTTATCAGTTGCGCCGTGATCTTGCTGACCATGTCGAAGTCCCAGATGATGGGGGTTTGGGGGTCGATATTGCCCTTGCTGTCGACGAGGAAGAGGTCGGTTTGTACGGCGCCTTGATTGGCGTTGAGTCCGTATCGGATATAGCGCCGGACATGGGAGTTTGTCACATGGACTAGGCAGGGGCCGGGCAGGCGGAGATCGAGCTTCGCCTGCCCGCGTGCCAGCTTGCTGATGCTCTTGATGGAGATGGGCGCGAGCTTGCTCTTGACCACGAAGACCTGGGCTCGGTGATTCTTGAGCTTGCGGTCGTCGATAATGAACTTGGCCTTGCCGAAATTGGTATTGGTTTGGATCACGGCGCTCTTGCTGCCGCCGCCGATGTAGTAGCTGGCCTTGTCGTTGGCGCGCACCGGGATCCCATGGCGGTTGGCGTATTCATGGGTGCGGATGATGGCTTCCTGGTCGTCGGTTTTCCCGTCACCCACAGCGCCGAAGGACTCGTAGCGGGCCAGCTGCTTGGTCTGGGCCCCCTTTTTGCCGCCTCGTTGCGGGGCGGCCTGAAGGGGGCAGCTCAGCAGGGCTCCGATGCTGCTGAGGACTAGGGCGGAGATCCAAGGGCGGGGCTGGCCTTGCTGGGCGCTGCCTGGGGCGTTTGCTGTCATCGTCGGAGGGAGCAGGATGCTGTGGGGAGGCGCAGGGCTGGGATCGAGGCCTTATCTCTTGTGGACGAGAAGCAGGCCGTCGCCGATGGGGAGGATGCTGGCATCGACGCGCTCGTCATCAAAGGCTTGTTCGTTGAGGGCTTGGACCAAGCGGGGGCCGCGCTCTTTGGGGGAGGCCTCCAAGACGCGTCCGTCCATGAAGGCGTTATCGAAGCACATCACCCCACCGGGGCGTAGCAGCTCAAGGCACTGCTGGTAGTACTTCGGATAACCTTCCTTGTCGGCGTCGATAAAGGCGAAGTCGTAGCTGCCTGCTTCCCCAGCAGTGAGCATGGCGGCGAGTGATTCGCTCGCTGGCGCCAGGCGCAGGTCGATGCGATCGGCGACCTGGGCCATTTCCCAGTGCTCGCGGGCGATGGCCGTCCACTCCTCCGAGATGTCGAGGGCGACCAGGCGTCCGTCCTGAGGGAGGGCCAGCGCCACGCAGAGGGTGCTGTAGCCGGTAAAGACACCGACTTCGATGGCGCGGCGCACTCCAAGCGCGGAGCAGAGCACGCGCATGAACTGCCCCTGCTCGGGCGAGATCTGCATCAGCGCCAGCTCGAGAGGGCGGGTCGCTTCGCGCAGTGCCTGCAAGGCGGGCTCGTCGCTGCGCAGGCTCAGGCGCTGGAGGTACTCGGAGTATTCGGGGGAGAGGGCGTGGGAGCTTGCTGACATTCCTGGCCTAAGCTGATCGGAGGATCCTCGATGATTGCTGGGGTCTTGAGCTCGTCGCTCAGCGGCGCCGCTCTGGACGCTGGCCTCGACCTGGCCCTCGGCCTCGACGCTGGCCTCGCCTGCCTGCGCCGCCGACGTTTTCGAAAGCCGGCCTGCGCAGGAGTTCGGCGGGCAGGGCCTGCAGGGCTGCACCGAGTTTCTCGGCGAGCTCGCTGCGCTTCTCTTCTCGGAGCTTGGCGAGGACTTGGCGAGCATTGCTGACGGCCGAGATGTTCATGCTGTCGAGCTTGTTGGCGGCGTCTTGCTTGCGTTCGAAGCTGCGGAGGGTGAGTGCGACGGCATCGTCGAGCCGGCTTTGTTCAAAGGCGATGCGGGCCTGGCCGGCATGGGCCATGGCGATCCAATGATCGCTGCTCGCCTCGGTCTCGGGATACTTGCTGATGCACTGCTCGAAGCGCTCGATGGCGCGGCCGTAGGCGGCCTTCGACTCATCGAGGCGTCCGCGCCTTCGCCAGAACTCGGCGGCGACCACCGAGGCATAGCCGGCGAACCACTCGAGTTGCTTGGGAGCATCCTCTTTTTGCAGCCAACGGCTGTAGTAGTTTTCAAGGCCCTGCATGCCGCTACGGCGCAGCAGGGCTTGGCGCAGCCGCTGGTGCAGGGGGGCGGAGCTGGGAAAGCGCTTGAGACCGGCCTGCAGAGCGGCGTCTGCTTGGCGGATGGCGCCGAAGAAGCGGATGAAGTCGTAGTGGTCCGCCACGTGCATCGCGGTGCCGAAGGGGTGCTTGGCCAGGATCTGATAGGTCGAGTGCACGTTGGTCATCAGCGATTGATCCCAAGGCTGTTTGGCGATGTAGGCGTCGCGGATCTGCTTGCGCCGCGATTGCACGAAGATGTCGAGCACCGCCATGGAGTTCCAGCTCTTGGGGTCGTCAGGCAGCGCTTGCATCGCCTTGCTGGCGCGTTCGAAGGCCTGCAGCTTTTGACCAGAATACCAGTAGGCGACGGCCAGGGTGGCGTCGACCGGCCAGCCCTTGGCGCCCAGTTTCTCGGCCTTGAGCCCGGCGAGGATGGCGTCGGCGAGATGGGGTTTGACCCACTTGGGGGCGGTCTTGGGGTGGACGGCGATCGCCAGTGAGGAGCGGGCGAGTTCGATCAGGGCGGCCTTGTCCTGCGGCGCTTCCGCCACCCTGCTGTCGACCTCGCTGATGCGCTTGGACAGGTCCAGGCGTGTCTTGGGGGCCGGGTAGCTGCCGCCAGCCACTGCCGTGGCCCAGTTCTCGACATCGACGGTCTTGGACTTGCTCGTCATGCCCTTGTGCACGACCGAGAGCGTCTTCGCCTTGGCGGAGACGGCACCGATCCTGGTCAGGGTTTCGATGAGTTTGCTGCGCTCTTCGGCGCTGATCGGGGCACGGAGGGCTTCGCTGATCAGGTCGACGGCCTGCGGTGACTCGCTTTCGATCAGAGCGGCCCGCGCCTTTTTGTTGAGCTCGGAGTCGAGGCTGAACAGACCCAGGCGCAGGAGGTCGACCGGCGCGGCGGCCTTGTTGGCGCGGGCGGCTTCGAGGAGCTTCCTCTTGGTGTTCTTATCGCCGCCGAGAAAGGCCTTTTCGACCGCGGCTCGGTCGGCGGCGTCGCGAGAGGCGATCTTCTCGAAGATGCTGCGGTCGCCCCGCACCTTGCGCAGCAGCGAAGGGTCGCGCTGGAGTATCCCCTCTTGGACCTTGTCGAAGACCGAGGCGGTGTCATTGGTGAGCATGACGTCGTAGGTCTCGCTGCCGTCGAGTTCGACCATGATGTGCCTCGGGGCAATGCGGCGGCCTTCCATGAACTTCTCAAAGAGCAGCGGCTCGATGTGGATGTGCTCGCCGCAGGTCACGTGACCGAAGCGTGGGCAGGGGATGCGTCGGCCCTTTTCGTCGTAGTCGCGCGGGTTGTGCCGGTAGACCGAGGCGATCACGCAGACGTATTTCTCGTAGAGCTTGGCGATCTCGGGGTCGCGATAACGGATACCCGCATAGTGCTCGCTTGCCGGTTCGCCATCCATGTTGATGCAGATGAGGATGGCCTTGCCGGTGCGTTTGGCGGTGGCGACGGCGTCGGCCCAGCTTCGCTGCCAACGGATCGGCACGGGCTTTTTCCAGTCGGCTGCGCTCGGGGCCGGCCACATGCCGGCGCGGCCGAGCCCTTCGCCGAGGCGGTTGCCGTAGGTCTTGATCTGATCTGCTGCTTGGGCGGCCTTGTCCGCTTTTGGGGCAGCTTTCTGGGCTTGTTGCTGGGCGAGCGCCACTTCCTGGGGGAGGAGTAGGTGGCTGGCCATGGCTGGGGCCGCGCTGAGTGCGGCGAGCAGGAGAGTGGCGGCGGCGAGGAGGAGTTTCCTGAGCATGACGAGGTCCCTCGGGGACGGGCCGGGCGGGCAAGAGGAAGGCAGCGGGCGAGACGGGTGGAGCTACGGCTCACGAAACGGAAAAACTAGGCCGCAGTGCCAGGCGAATCGAGGATTTCGCCGTTTGCACGGCAACAAGCGGGGCGCGATGGTGTGGGCCGCTCCGGGTCCTAGCTTCCTGGTGCTGCTTCCTCCTCCCTTCCTTTGCCACAGCTCTTAGGAGCCCTTTGTGTCCCAAGTCCCCGCGCCCAACGTGCTCGCAACCGAGGCGAAGATCGCTGCCGAGGCGGCCTTCTTGGACGATGTGCGCCGTGAGGTTCGCGGCGTGCTGGTTGGTCAGGAGCAGCTGCTGCACGCCCTGCTGGTCGGCTTGCTCGGCGATGGGCACATCCTTCTCGAAGGCGTCCCCGGGCTGGCGAAGAGCCTCGCGGTCCAATCCCTGGCCAAGGCGTTGGGCGGCAAGTTTCGTCGCATCCAGTTCACCCCCGACCTCCTACCTTCGGACCTGATCGGCACCCAGGTCTATCACCCGGGCACCAGCGAGTGGTCGGTGCGCGAAGGGCCGGTCTTCGGCAACTTCGTGCTCGCCGACGAGATCAACCGGGCACCGGCCAAGGTCCAGTCCGCCCTGCTGGAGGCGATGCAGGAGCGGCAGGTGAGCATCGCGGCCGAGACCCACGTCTTGCCCACGCCCTTCCTGGTCTTGGCGACGCAGAATCCTCTCGAACTCGAAGGCACCTATCCGCTGCCCGAGGCGCAGGTCGATCGCTTCATGCTCAAGCTTGTCGTCGGCTACCCGACGCGCGAGGACGAAGACCAGATCATCGAGCGCATGGCTACTGGCAAGGCTGCGCCCGAGGTCCGCGAGGTCGCTTCGCCGGAGCAGCTGCTCCGCGCCCGCGAGATTCTCGGCGAGCTCTACGTCGACCAGATGGTGCGCAAGTATGTGGTCGACATCGTCTTTGCCACCCGCGAGCCGGAAGCTGCTGGGCTCAGTGAGCTGAAGGGACTGATTCTCTATGGCGCGAGTCCGCGTGCTTCGATCGCGCTGACGCAGGCGGCGCGGGCCCACGCCTTCTTAGAGGGGCGCGGCTTCGTGAGCCCGCAGGATGTCAAGGCGATCGGCATGGAGGTGCTGCGCCACCGTGTGATCACTAGCTATGAGGCGGAGGCCGAGGGGCTGAAGTCCGAGGACGTGATCCGCAAGGTTTTCGACACGATTCCGGTGCCCTGAGCGCCCGCGCTGATGAGCGAAGCATCTGATCTAGAGCGTGAAGAGCAGCTGGCCGAGCTGCTCGAGGAAGTGCGACGCATCCTCGTGCTCAGCAAGCGCCTGGTCGCTGAGATGATGGCGGGCGGTTACGTCTCGGCCTTCCGCGGCAGCGGCATCGAGTTTGACGAGGTGCGTGAGTTCGTCGATGGCGATGACCCGCGTTCGATCGATTGGAACGTCACCGCGCGCACTGGCCGGCCCTTCATCAAGAAGTTCATCGACGAGCGCGAGCGCACCGTCATCAACCTCGTCGATATCTCGGCCTCGATGGACGCGGGCTTCTCGTTTTGGTCGCTGCGTGAGGTCGCCGCTCGCGTCTGTGCTTGTCTGTCCCTGTCGGCGGTGCAGAACGACGACAAGGTCGGGCTCGCCTGTGTCAGCTCCGAGCTGGACGCGTATGTCCCGCCTCGCAAGGGCATGGGGCATGTGCTGCGCATCGTGCGCGACTGCCTCGTGCAGCCAGGATCGGGGCAGCCGGGTGATCTGGGAGCTGGGCTTGAGTTTGTCTCCCGCGTCCTACGCAAACATGCCATCGTCTTCGTGATTTCGGACTTTCTCGGGGAGGGGTGGCGCGAGGCCCTCAGTCGTTGCTCGCAGCGCCACGATGTGGTCGCGGTGCGGCTGCTGCCGCCGGAGCTGGAGATCCCGAAGCGGGGCTTGCTGCGGGTGCGAGACCCGGAGACGGGGCAGGCTTGCGTCTTGGACTTTGCCCAGCGCAAGCAGCGCGAGTTCTTTGGCGAACGTGTCCGCGACTGGCGGCGTCGCTGCGATGAGGATTTGGGCCGTTGCCGTGTCGACATCATGGATGTTGAGGTGCCGCGGGAGGCCGACCTGGATGCGATTGCGCGCCCGATCCTGGACTTCTTCCGGATGCGTGCGGCCCGGGGGAGCAAGCGATGAGGATGCTCTCTGGGTTCTTGCTGCTTGCTAGCCTGGCTGCCAGCTCTCTGGCACAGGGCAGGGAGCATGCTCCAAATCTCAGCATCGACTTGCGGGTGCCGCAGAACGTCGTTGGCTTTGGGGCGCCGTTCCCGCTGGAGCTGCTCCGCACTTGGCGACAGGGCTTGAAGCCGGAGCCTTGGCAGGATACCGCCCTGGCGCCGCTGCGGGTGCGCTTGCTGGAGCGACGGCAGAGCCAGGAGGGGGGATACTTGCGCGAGCGCTTGCGCTTCCGGGCCCAGGCCTTCTCGCTGGAGCCGCTGCTGGTGCCGGCCATCGAGTTCGTGGCCCGCGACGCCAGTGGGCGGGTCTTTCGTGCGAGCACCTTGCCCCTGCATTTGCGGGTGGAGTCGAGCCTGGCTGGGCGGAATGAGGTGGAGGCCGAGGGGTTGGCGCCATTACTGCCAAAGGCTTCCCAGCCTGCGGCGCGCTGGCCGTTCTATGCCCTGGTCGCTGGCTTTCTCTGCGGCTTGCTCTGGTATGCCGCGCGCATTATCGCCCGCTGGCGGCGGACTCCGCCGAGTCCGCCGCTGATTGTCGCGCCGCCTAGGGAGCATGCTCTTGGCGAGCTGGAGGGGCGGCTGCGGGCGCTGCCGGCCCGGAAGCGGCTCGATCGCGAGGCCGACCGCGCCTTCCATGTCGAAGTCTCTGAGCTGCTGCGCGAGATCGTGTATCTGGGCCATGGGGTGGGGACGCCCCAGGAAACGACGCGCGAGTGGCTCCAAGGGCTCGAGCGAGCCGCTCCCTTTGAGAAAGCTCTCATCGAGCAAGTCGGCCAGGCGTTGCGCGCTTGTGATTACATCAAGTTTGCCGCTGGGCGCAGCGAGGAGGATTCTCGCTATGAGCTGCGCCAGCTCGCTGCGAGCTTGCTCAATGCGGCGATGCCGGCCGAAGAGGAGGGGCAGTGAGCGGCTGCTTCCAAGATCTGGGTGGCTTGACCCTGCTGGCGCCGGCTTGGCTGTGGCTGTTCTTGCCGCTGCCGCTACTCCTGCTCTGGCGCTTGCTGGCGCGCCACGTTTCGGTGGCGATGCCTGCGAGCATGCTCCTGCGGCCGCAAGCCGGGCAGCCGAGGATGCCGCGCTCGCTGCGGCAGCGGCTACTCTGGCTGCCGAGCTTCTTCCTGGTCTTGGCCTATGCCTGTGGGGTCTTGGCCATGGCGCGCCCGGTGACTCGGCAAGCGTTGCCACTGGAGAGCCGGGGCATCGATCTCATGCTCTGCATCGATAGCTCGTCGTCGATGGCGGAGAAGGACATGGATCCCGAGCGCACGCGTTTGGATCTGGCCAAGAGCGCGGCCGAGCGCTTGATCGCCGGGCGGCCCCAGGACCGGATTGGGATCTTGAGCTTTGCCCGCGATCCCCTGCTGCGTTGCCCGCCCAGTTCGGACCATGCGGCCGTTGTCGAACTGCTGCATGGCATCGAGCTTGTCGACAAGAACAGCGAGGAGGATCAGACCGGTATTGGTGCCGCGGTCGCGCGTGCCATCGAAGTCGTGAAGGATGCGGAGTCCAAGGCGGTGCTGCTGCTGACCGATGGGGCGGAGAACGTCGCCAGCGCCGATACTCCCGAGGAGATCGGCCCGATCCAGGCGGCGTGGTTCGCCGAAAAGCTGGGAGTGCGGGTGTATGTGGTGCGTGCCGGTCTCGGGCGCCCTGGGCCGCAGGGACGCATGCTGCCGAGGGACAGCGGGCAGGTGGCTGAGCTGGCGCGGCGCAGTGGCGGGGCTCTGTTTGCGGCTAGGGATGCGGCGGCGATTGAGCGGGTGTATCGCCGAATCGATCAGATCGAGAGCGTCGAGTTTGAAGAGCAGCGCTATGTCGTGCGCGAACGCTTCGACTGCTTTGCCCTTCTTGCGAGCATGCTCCTTGTGCTTGGGGCTGCTTTGCAGCGTAGCTGCTTGGGGCTTTTGTCATGAAGCTCGATGAGCAGTTCCTGCACCCTCTGCTGCTTTTGGCCCTGCTGGCACTGCCGCTGCTCTGGGCCCTGCTCTTGGGGCTAGAGCGGCGCATCGAGCGGCTGCGTCGCCAGTTGTTGGGAGCGAGGTTCCAGCGCCGGATGCCGGGCTTTGAGCGGCGTTTTGATCGTCGGCGTTTGGGCTTGAGGATGCTCGCCTTGGCGCTGCTGCTGTTGGCCGCGGCGGGGCCGCGCTTTGGCATTGATTTGGACGCGGCCGAGGAGCCTGGGGTCGACCTGGTGCTGGCGCTCGATGTCTCGCGTTCGATGCTCGCTGAGGATCAGAAGCCGACCCGGCTTGCGGCAGCCAAGGCGCAGATCGAGGCGCTGATGCGCCGGGCTGCGGGGGATCGTGTGGCCTTGGTGCTTTTTGCCGGTGAGGCCACGTTGCGGGTGCCGTTGACGCGAGATTTGCAATCGCTGAGCCTGCTGGCCGGGCTTGCTGACCCCTATAGCGTCGAGCTTGGGGGCAGCGATCTGGGCGCTGCGCTCGACTCTGCCCTCGGCGCTTTGCCGGAAAAGAGTGGCAGTCACCAGAGCATTGTCTTGTTGACGGACGGCGAGGATTTGTCGGGGCGAGCGGCCTCTATGGCCAAGCGCTGTGCCGAACGCGGGGTCACCGTGCACTGCCTGGGTTTTGGTTCGATACCGGGTTCTAAGGTTCGGGTTCCTGGCGGCGGCTTTTTGCGTCAGCCCGATGGGGCGGAGCTGATTTCGCGCATGGATGCCGAGAGTCTGAGGGCAGTGGCGCAGGCGAGTGGGGGGCGTTTTGTTGCCTGCATCGACCAGCCGGAAGCTCTGGTTCAGCTCTACGAGCGACAGCTACTGTCGATGACCCGCAAGAGTTTTGAGGCTCAGCTGCAAGGCTCACGCAAGCATCGCTATGCCTGGCCGCTGCTGTTGGCCCTGCTGCTCTTGCTCTGGGATCTTGTTCCGTGGCGGCGGCGCCATGGGTGAGTTCACTGGGGCGAGTGCGGCTGGGCGTAGTGGCAAGGCGGCTTTGTTTGCGTCTGCGCGTGAGCAAGGGAATCATCGAGGCGTGCGCTTCTTCCGCCTTTTCTCGCTGCCGCTCTTTGCGGGCCTGCTGATGTCCGCTTCGGACTCTGCGCAACCTGATGCTGAGGCGATCGCGGCCTATGCGCGTGGGGAGGCGGAGCTGGCTGGGCGGCTCTGGGAGCAAGCGGCCGAGAAGCTTGGGGAGCATGCTCCCGTGCGCGTCCAGCTCAATGCCGCGAGCGCGGCGCTGCAACGTGGCGCAGTCAAGAGGGCGCACGAGCTGACGCTGGCGGCGCGGGCTAAGGCCACGGGGCAGGAGCAGGCGCGGGTCGACTTCTTGCTGGCACAGGTTGGCTACGAACGGGCGCGGTTTGCGCAGAGGATTCTCTCGGGTCCCGAGGCGGGGCCGGCCGATGTCGACAGGGCGCTGGGCTTTGCCAGTGTTGCCGTGGAGTTCTGGCAGCGAGCGGCGGTAGCCGAAACGAGCTGGGGCCCGGCACGCCGCAACGCCGAGCGTGCTCTGCGGCTGCTGCGGGCGCTGGAGATCAAGCAGCAGGAGATCTTGGGTGAGGTCAAGCTGCTCAGCACTCCGCAGGCCCGGCTTCGCAAGCCTTCGGCTCCGAAGCCAGGGGCCCCCTCGCCCAAGCCGGGCAAGGGGAAGGAGCAGGTCCTGAAGACCCAGCCGAAGAGCGTTGCGGCGGTGCTTCAGCGGTTGCGCGAGCGGGAGGCCGAGCGCCGGGCCAGGGTCGAGGCCGCCCGCAAGCGCCGTGGACGCGGAGTACGAGATTGGTAGCAGTGATGCAGATGATTTGGAGCATTCTCCTTCTGGTCTTCGCGGCGCTTCCGCTCGCGGCCCAGGCTGAGGGGGCGGTGCGTGGTGAGTTTTTGCTGGCGAAGAGCCGCTACTACGTCGGGGAGCGCATCGAGCTGCGCCTGCGCATCACCATCGATTCGGCGTTCCGCCGGGAAAAGCTGGTGCAGCTGTTTCGGCGTGAGTTGTCGCTGCCGCTGTCGCTTGAGGCCGATTGGCTGGAGCATGCTCCCGAGTCTTGGCGCTTGCTGCCGCCTGGTGATGCTGCGGAGACTGGGGACCGCTTTGCGGTTGCCGCTAAGAGCGAGGCTCTGACTTCTTGTCCGCCGGAAGAGGGGCGTGATGTCTTCGAATGGCGGCGCTCGCTCTTTGTCAGTGAGGCGGGAACTCTGCGTTTGGCGGGTGCGAAGCTGCGTTTTGCCTATGCGACCAAGTTTCGCCAGGACCTCTTTGATGAGCGGGTCGCCGAGAATCGCTTGGAGGAGCTTGCTCCCATCGCCGCGCTGGAGCTGGAGCTAGTGCCGCTGCCCGAAGCTGGCCGCCCTGCCGATTGGCTCGGGGCGATTGGCCGCTTCGATATCTCCGCGCATACGAAAGTGGCGCAGCTGGAACTGGGCCAGGAGTTGGCGGTCACGCTCAGCATTCGTGGCAGCGGCAACCTCGGCCAGTTTGGGGCTCCGGACCTTGCTCGCCTCGAGGGCTTCCATCAGCTGGGCGTGGAGGAGCGCCGGGAGGGGGATAGGAGGATACTCCGCTATGCCCTCAAGCCGTTGCGGCCGCTGCAGGAGTTCCCGGCGCTGCGTCTGCCCTACTTCGACCCGGAGCTGGGGCAGTATGTCGTGGCGCAGAGCCAGGCTTTGCCTTTGCGGGTTCTCGGCGAGGCTGATGCGGGCGAGGGGCAGGGGTTGGAGCTGCTGCCGATTGCTGGTGAGTGGACTGAGCCGCGCAAGGAGGCGGGGGATCCGACCCTGGCCCTGCTGGGCTTGCTGCTGCCTTGGGGACTCTTCTTCTTGGCCCTGGCCGGGCGTCGCTGGCGGCAGGGGGATCCGGAGATCGAGAGGATCCACCAGGCGCGGGAACGCCTGCACGGGATGAGTGATGGCGCCGATTGGGTTGAGCCCTGGTGCGAGTATCTCGGGGCTCGCTTGCGTTGTCCGGGCGCGGCGGTGATTTCCCCCGATCTCGCGCAGCGCCTGGTGGCTGCGGGTTTGCCGGAGTCCCTCGCCGAGCGGAGTGCCAAGCTCATCGACAAGCTGCTGGGCGCCCGCTATCGCCGGGCAGCAGCGCCGGAGCTTCTTGCTGAAGAGGGCGAGTTGTTGGGCCAAGTCGAGCAGGCCTTTGCTGAGCAGGCGGCCGCTGGCGAGCCTGCTGCTGCGTCCGGATCCGGGGACCTGGGCAAGCACCTGCTCGTTGCTTTGTGCCTGATGGGCCTGCCTTTCCTCGGTTTTACCCTTCTCAGCTTTTATAGGAGCGCTGGCTCGTTTCCGCAGTCAGGGGCTGGGCAGGAGCAGTTTCAGCTGCGGGGCAGCCAGCATCCGCCGCTGAACCCGCAGCTCTGGGCCGAGAGCTTGGCGGCGGCCTGTAAGGCGAAGGACCGCCGCAGCTGGAACGAGTTGCGCTTCGAAGTTCTTATCTCGGAGGCCAGGTCTGAGCTTGGGCAGCGGCCCCGCATCGATCGCCCGGCTCTGCATTTCGCCCTGGGGCAGGCTGCCCTCGCCTTCGGCGAGCCGGTTCGCGCAGAGGCGCAGTTCTTGGCGGGGCTGCGTTTTGCGGCGCACGAAGCGGAGCTGCGCCAGGGCCTGCGTGCCGCGCGTAGCGAGCTCGGGCTCGATCCGGATGCTCAGCCGCCCACGCCCTTCGACTTGCCGGGGGCGAGCTGGGCCTGGGTCCTCTTCGCTTTCGTTGCACAGAGCAGTGCCCTGCTTCTGCTGCTGTTCTCGAGGCGTTTGCGCCCGGCTTTGCTGCTGCTCTTGCTTCTAGGGCTTGCGGCTAGCTTGGTGGTCATGCGGCGTCAAGTTGGGCCGACGCCGCAGTTGGCGGTGGTGCTTGAGCCGGAGCTCGAAGTGCGTGCGCAGCCCGGTGCCGGCGCCAGTCTGTTCCGGCTACCGGCTGGGGCTCTGCTGCGGGCACGGCAGCGCGGCAATCAGCCGGTAAAGATCCGGCATCGACTCGGTAGCGGTTACGTCGACGGCGCAAAGCTGGTTTTTGTCGCTAAGCCTTAGCAGCGTCGCGTGGCTTCCGAGCAGCGCCCTCTAAGGCCCGGCTTACTCTCCGGACTCGGTGAAATAGGATTCCTCGGGCTTCTGCGAATCAGAGGGCCTGGGCTGGGACGCTGGCCGGGTGCCTCCACAGTCATGGGGTCTTCTTGCCTCGGCTTGTAGCCGGCGGAAACGCAGGCGGCAGCTGCGTCCCTTGCCATGATCGGTCTCTTCGACGGCTCCGTGTTCGCAGACAATGAGTTCGGCGCCGGGGGCGAACTGCGCGCCGAGATCGTGCACGCGGCTGCGGTCCCGATTGGCGAGGAAGGCCTTCTCGTCTTCGATGAAAAAATCCCACTGGTGCAGGCCGGCGTAGTTCTCCAGGCGTCCGACGTATTCGAGATGCACGAGGGTGACGATGCCGCCGACCCGTGTCACCGAGAGCATCCTCTCGAGGGCGAGCACCGGATCGTGGCAGTGGTCCAGAGCGTTGAGGGCGTAGGCGCAGTCGAAGAACTGCTCCGGAAAGACCTCCGGCAGCCGTTCGGCTTCGACTTTCATGGGGAGAACCGGGGCTTCGTGCCCGGCCTCGCGCAAGAGCCTTACGTATTCGTGTGCTAAGGGGTCTGTGGGATAGAGGTCGATTCGGCAGCCTAGGGCGGTGTAACCGAAGACGGTCAGGGGGCCAGAACCGACGTCGAGGACACGCAGGCGGCCGTTTCGGGCGAGGTGCTGCACTGCTTCGGGGTCGCGGAACGGCCGCATCGGATCCAGGCGATCGAGAAAATCCTGGGGGGGGGCCGCCATCGTGCTGCGCCAAAAGCTCAGTTCTTCTTCCAGAGCTTGCGCCCAAGTTTCGCGTGCCTGTTCCCTAGCTTCGTTCATTTCCGCTCTCCGTCGCGCCGGCTGCTCTTCTCACGATCAGCTTGCAACATCGTAAAGGCTCTTCGTCTGTTCCGCCCTAGGGTGATTGGGTAGATGCGAGGCCAGCAAGCTAACGCCAGCGTTGGGACCACCCAGTCTCGCCCTGGATCAGTTATGCGGGTGAGGATGAGGAGGGACGAAGAGATTGAGTGGCTGCATGCCTCGTCCCAGGGCTCGTCCGTGGACCATGGCCTGGGTTACGAAGCTTTTGGCGTGGTGGATTGCGCTTCGCAGTGTCTGCCCCCGGGCAAGCTCGGCGGTGATCGCCGCGGCGAGGACGCAGCCGCTGCCGTGGAGGTGGGGGGTGTCAAAGTGGGCGGCGCGGAACTCAAGGCATTCGCCCTGGTGGCAGAGCAAATCGACGTTCTCGTCACCCTCGCGGCCGCCCTTGAGGAGCACATGCTCGGGCCCTAGTTCTGTCAGCTCCAGCACGGCCTGCCGCAAATCGGCGGCGCCTTCGAGCTTTCGGCCGAGCAGCGCTGCTGCCTCGTGGCGATTAGGGGTGATGAGAAAGGCCTTCGGCAGCAGCTCCTCGCGGAGAGCCGCCATGGCCGCTTCGGGGAGTAGGGGGTGGCCGTGCTTGCTGACCATGACCGGGTCGACGATGAGCGGAAAGTCGAAACCCGCCGCTTCCTTGGCCACCGCACGGATGACGGCTTCACTGCCTAGGGCGCCGGTCTTGGCGGCATGCATCGGCAGGTCCGAGACGATGGCCCTGATCTGCCGGACGACCAGTTCGGGGTCCATCACCTCGACGTGCTCAACGCCGAGGGTGTTCTGGACGGTCAGCAGGCTTACCGCCGAGCACCCGTAGACACCGAACTGCTGAAAGGTTTTGAGATCGGCCTGCAGCCCCGCCCCACCCGAGGGGTCGGAGCCTGCGATTGTCATAGCTGTGACGTTCATGCGCGCATTTGTCGAAGCTGCGGACCTGGCAGCACTTGCTGCCATCGCCTACCTTCCCGGCGTCAGTGAAACGCCGAATCCTTGGCCCAGCCACTCGCGAGGCTTCTTCGCTTGGCTTACAAGCAAGCCCTTGCTGAAGAGGCGTGACCACTTTCCCATCCTGCGAGCACGCATGACCCGTGGGAAGGACCGAATCAGGGGGCGTCGCAGACGCTGCTCAGTAAGTCGTGGGCCTTTTCCATCGTTTGCTAGGACTAGCCCTATGTCGATGCGATCTCTCTTGCTCTTGATCCTGCTGATGGGCTCTGTCGCTGTGGGCTATCTCTATGCCCAAAAGGACGGCTCCAAGCCGGATCCGCAGAGTTATGCGCCGGCGAAGGGGGAGGAGATCGCCACCTTTGCTGGGGGCTGCTTTTGGTGCATGGAGGGGCCCTTCGAAAAGCTCCGGGGCGTTCGCCAGGTCGTTGCGGGTTATGCCGGGGGGAAGGAGAAAAACCCGAGTTATCGCGATGTCGCTAGTGGCAAAACTGGGCATAGCGAGGCGGTTCGCATCGTCTTCGACCCCAAGGTCATCAGCTATGCCAAACTCGTCGAGGCCTACTGGCGCAGCTTCGACCCGACCGACCTGCTCGGACAGTTTGCTGACCGCGGCAAGACCTATCGCCCGGTGATCTTTGTTCATAGCAAGGCGCAGCGGGTGGCGGCTGAGGCTTCACGCGCAGCACTCAATGGGGCGGGTATCTTTGATGAGCGTATCCTCGTGCCCATCGAAGACTTCACGACCTTTTATCCCGCTGAGCGTTACCACCAGGACTACTACAAGACCAATCAGGCGCATTATGAGCGTTATCGCCGGGCTTCGGGACGGGCAGGTTTTCTCGAGCGCGCGTGGAAGAAGGCTCCGCCTCTGAAGATCGCCAAAAAGTCGCGCTATTCGCGCCCGTCTATGCAGGTCTTGAAGAAGCGCCTAAGCGAGATGCAGTGGCGAGTCACCCAGGAGGACGGAACCGAGCCTCCCTTCAAAAACGAGTATTGGGACAACGTACGGCCAGGGATCTACGTCGATATCGTCAGTGGCGAAGCACTGTTTAGCTCGAAGCATAAGTACAAGAGTGGGACTGGCTGGCCGTCCTTCTGGCGCCCACTTGTGCCGGCGCACCTGATCCGGAAGCAGGAAGGCAGCTGTTTCGAACTCCGTTCCAAGTTCGCTGACTCGCACCTTGGCCACGTCTTCGAGGACAGTTCTTCGCCAAGTGGCAAACGCTACTGCATCAACTCAGCGGCGCTGCGCTTCATTCCCGCTGCGGACTTGCTGCAGGCAGGGTATGAGGACTACGCCTCAGCCTTTGCTGCTACCAAGAGTCCTGCTGCCAAGGCCAAAGCCAAGGGCCAAGCGGCGCCGGTGGCTCGGCCGAGCAAAGCGTCGGCAGGCAAGCGGCCGCTAGCGAAGCCGGCGACAGGAAAGTAGGACTGAGCCCGCCTGCCCTACTGGTGGGAGAGAACTCCCACTTCGAGCCATGCTTGTTATCGCGGGGAAGGGGTCGAGAATGCGGCACTTTCAACGCTGGAGCAATACATGCGCACGCTCAGGTTCTCGGGGGGGCAGGAGATGCCGGCCCTCGGTCTCGGCACTTGGAAGTCCAAGCCCGGCGAAGTTGGCCAGGCGGTTAAGGCGGCGATCGAGCTTGGCTATCGACACTTTGACTGTGCTGCGATCTATATGAATGAGAAGGAGATCGGTGCAGCTTTCGCCGAATGCCTGGGGCAGGGCTTGGTCAAGCGCGAAGATCTCTGGGTCACCTCCAAGCTTTGGAACGATAAGCACGCAGCCGCGGACGTGCGGCCGGCGCTCGAACAGACCCTGGCCGACCTCCAGCTCGACTATCTCGATCTCTACCTGATGCATTGGCCGCTTGCCCTGCAGAAGGGGGTCTTGATTCCGAGGTCCCCTGAGAGCTTCCTCCCTATCTCCGAGATTCCGGTCGAGAGTACCTGGGCGGCGATGGAGTCCTGTGCCGAGGCGGGACTGGTGCGGCACCTTGGCGTCAGCAACTTCAGTGTGCATAAGCTCGCGAGCCTGGCGGCTTCGGCCCAGCACAAGCCGGAACTCAATCAGGTAGAGATGCATCCCTACCTCGCACAGCCTCAGCTGGTCGAATGGTGCGTTGCGAACTCCGTGCAGTTGACGGCCTACTCGCCGCTGGGTTCGCCCGACCGGCCGTCCAGCATGCGCGCCGAGGATGAGCCGAGACTCTTCGAGGATCCGGTCATCGTCGATATTGCCAAGGCTCATTCGATGCACCCGGCGCAGATCCTGATCGCTTGGGCGGTGAACCGTGGTAGCTCCGTCATCCCCAAATCTGTTAACCGCGAACGTATGGCGCAGAATCTGGTGGCTGCGGAACTCGAGCTCAGCGCTGAGGAGATGCAAAGGTTGAATGCTCTCGACCGGCACCATCGCCTCATTACAGGTGAGTTTTGGACCATGCCGGGCAGCCCTTGGACCTTGGCCAATCTCTGGGACGAGTGAGCGTGGCTCATCTGATTCGAGTGCGGCCCACTTCGGAATCGCTGAGGGTGTCATGAACGACGAATGGATTTTTCGACCGGAGTTTGATCTTCGTTTTGAGCAGCAGCTCGATCTGGACTTGGATCTCGTTTGGCGCTGCTGGACCGAGGTCGAGTTGATCAAGCGCTGGCACCCTCCGATGCGGCTAGAGATGCACGAGTGCGAGGTCGATGTGCGGCCGGGGGGCGAGTTCCGCACGGTATTGCGCTCGGAGAGCGGGGAGTTGCTCCCGGAGCTTCGGCGGCGCTATGTCGAAGTCCTGCCCCATGAGCGGCTGACCTTCAGTGATCGATTACAGGCGGAAGCGGGGGAAGAACTCTCGCCCCTCTTTACCCATCGAATCGAGCTGGAGCAGCTCGGGGCTGGCGTACACTTCCGGGCTTATGCCATCCATGCGACCGAGCAGGAGCGGGAACTAAGCCAAGGTCTAGGGCTCGTCGAAACCTGGATCGAGGAACTCGATCGGCTGCTTATGGTTGGGCACGAGGTCTGAGTTGGCTCCTGCCCTTCGGGGACGCTTTGCCTATGGCGCCATAACGCTTCGACGCATCAGTAGATTCGCCTGCTGCGGCCAAAGCGGGGCTGAATCGGGCAGCTCCGCTGCTCGCGCGACCATCTCAACGTCTTGCTAAGGAGCGTTGCCGGTGAATACTTCCATCGCTGTATTTCCGAACCAGCATGCCGTTTTCGATGTGTTCGCTCACGATGCGGCGTCGCGCTCGATGCTTTTCTCGATTCCTGGGGCGTGCTGGCTGATTCGTCGATCCTCGCCTTGACCTGTTGGCGACTGTGCTTTGGCTCAGGCTCTTTTGGCTCGGCTTGCGGATGGGCACTCCGTCGGGTTGAACCGAGGTCGTTCCGTCGATCCACTCGTTGAAGCGTTTGCCGTAGAGAGCGTAGCTCTTGATGAGGCCAATCTCGGGATTGCGGTAGACCCGACTTCTCACCGGGATCACTGGCTGCTTTGGTGCCGGGGCCTTGGCTACGGGGCGGCTCTGGCTGGTTTTTGGCGCAGGGTTCTTACTGACTTGACTCGCTAGCGGCTCTTTTGCTGCCGGAGCCGGGGCGCGCTCGGCGCTTTGAGATAGGAGCTCCGGGGGCTGCTGGCGAAGTTCGGCTTTTGCGATGAGTGCCTGCAGCTTGGCCAGCTGTTTGGCCAGCGCCTGCTCCTCTTCTCTGGTCACGAGTTCGTTGACGGCTTCGGCGAGATCCGTGAGTTTTGAGATCTTGATCTCGGGCAAGTTCACCTGCACAGGTTTTGGGAGTTCTTGTGCCGAGACGCCCACCATTAGGAGGGCGAAAACGGCGAACTCTGCGCTAAGCCTGTGCATCCTGAACACCGAGTGCTTCTTTGCAAATTCCTGTAGTCTTTGACCTTTCGGCATATCCAGTGCGGGAATTGAGAGGCAGCCCCAAGGCTGCCGGTTCCTGTGATCCCTCCTTGCGGCAAGCCGCCGATACGAGCGGCAAAACGCGAACTCAGAATCTCAGCAATTCCGTCAGCGGCCAGCCGCGCCCGCTTTCGAGACCTGGCGAAGTCTTGCGAGGCTAGCCCGAGCGCAGGGCTTTGGAGAAGCGCAGCTCCACCCAGGCTTCGAGGTCGATCTCCTCGAGGCGCTGATCCCGGCTCAGCCGCTGTTCCGCGTTATCGCCGGCCCGTGGCCTTCTTGAGTTCTGAGGAGGCACGACCTGCTCGCTTCCAGCTCGGGTGCGCGATCTGGACCGGGACGGTTCCCGTGTTGATCCATAGCAGCTCGGCACTGTGGGCACGGGGCGGCTGAGAAAAGAGGTGCTGGTGGATCTTCTGGGCGCCGGGCTGCAGCGTCAGCGACAGCGTCTCCACGCTAACCAGTCGACGGCCTGCTGCGTTCGTGCCAGACCAACCTGTTGTAGGCAGCCAGTTGACCTGGACTCTGAGCGAGCCGGCAGTCTGTCCCAAGCTCTGCCCGTCTGCGTCCATCTTGACGAGGATCTCGGCTCCGAGCTTGGCGGCATGTTGGTAGCCCGTCAGAGTTGCGCCGCCGCCGCCCTGGTTCTCCGTGTGGCGGATCAGCTCGATGCGTGGGTCCTCAAGGGCGGCCACGATCTCCTCCGAGCGATCCGCGCCCTGATCGTCGACGATGACGATCCAGTCGACGTAGCTCGGAATGCCCGCCACCGGCCCCTCTCGTGGGGTGGAAGAGGTCTCCCAGCCTGCCTGGAGCTAGGCCGCTGGGAAAGGGCAGCAGCGGCCGTCGCTTGCCAAGGCTCTTGGCGATGGCAGCGAGCAAGTCGCGCAAGCTTGGCTGCTCGGCATCGGCGAGGTTGAGCGGCTGGACCGGCTCTTCCTGCAAGATCGCGCGAATGCAGCGAAGGAGATCCCGGTAGCCGATGATCGGCGCTGGGCGATGACCTCCATCCGGCAGTGGCACGACCGGGAGGCGCTGAACGCTGCGGATCATCCGTGCGAAGAGCCCACCAGGCCCCACTGCCGAAGGGATGCTGAGCTTCGCCCTGCATCCCTGGCCCGCAGGGTGCCCTGGATGTTGAGCTCCGCTTCGGCCTTGCCAGGAGCGTAGGCGCAGTGGATGAGTAGATCGCAGTGCGACAGCAGATCTTTGGGGAACTCAGCCTCGAGGCTCCACGCGGCGACTTGTACCTCAGCAGGCAGCAGCTCCCTCGCGCGATTCGGATCGCGTGCGGTTCCGCAGAGCTCGTGGCCATCCGAGTGGAGCTGCCAAGCGAGCATCCTCCCAAGGAAGCCTCCGATGCCGGTAACGCAGACTCGCACGAGCTAGCCCTCCGCTCGCAGCTGCTCAGAAAGGCCAGCAGCAATGCGCTGTGCGTTCGCCATGATGGTGAAGGTCAGGTTCTTGGAGGGCAGGCTTGAGAAGTTCGCCGCATCCGCGACATGAACATGGCGGGTATCGCCCAGGTGCCCATCGGGGGCCGTTTCGTAGGGGCCAGGATCCCTGCGCATAGGCAGGCAGCCGGCGTAGTGAAAGCTGTTGCCGGGGTCCGGATACTTGCAGAGACCCGGCGAGCCGAAGAAGCCCAATCGCCGAAACGCTCGCAAGATCCGTCGTTCGGCTTTGCCTAGGGTGCGCTCCTGGTAATGGAGCTGCAGTTTGCCGTCCCCTTGCAGCTGCACGAAGTTGCCCTCCCGAGCAGGGTCGGGATAGAAGAGCTGCACGACGATCATGGCCGGCAAGAGCCGCTTCAGGAGTCGGATGTTGTCCCGGCAGGCGAAGGGTAGGTCGAAGAGGATGTCGTTCCAGAGGGTGGCGGTGACGCCGTAGAGCGAAGCTTGCAGCGGAGCCACTTGGACTCCTGCCTGCGGCTCTTCTTCGCAGAGCACGTTGAGCTGGATCGGCAGGGACTCGTGCTCGACGCTGCGTCCAATGTGCCTCCAGCCCACCAGCGGGACGTAGGAGATGAGATTGTCGAGTAGCGGCAGCCGGGTGCTGCTCTCATCGCGCGATTCCAGGGCGAGCTTCGCCGTTCCGAGTGTTCCGGCTGCAAGCACCAGCTTGCGTGCCTTGAAGCTCTTGCGCTCGCCGCTGTCTACGTGACGCGCTTGGACCTCAACGCCGAACTCGAGGTCGCGAAAGCGCTCGACGAGCCAGGGCGGCGGTATTCGATCTCCCCAGCATCCACGAGTTCCTGCAGGGTGAACGCCGGGTTGTAGATGGCTGGGAGATGCGCTTTGAAGAACTCAAGGCCCTGGTAGTCGTAGCTCGGACGCCCGCGATCCTCCTGGCTCAGCACCGCCATGCGCGGCAGGCCAAGGTGGACGCCGAGCTTGCGAAAGGATCTGCGTTTGCGCTGATAGCGCCGCAGGATGTCCGCTCCGAGTCGACTAGGGCGCAGCGCTGGCAGGCAGGCTTCGGCCGTGCCGAACCAGGGAGCGAGGTCATCTTCGACACCGGAGATTCCTATATGGCGGGTCAGGTCGTCGTAGTGTTCGGAGAGATCTGCCAGCTCGATGGGGAAGTCGCGCAGCTCGACATCGGTAAAGCGGAAGCAGCCGCCGCCCCAGACATTGGCCAGGCCTCCTCGGGCGAAGCTCTGCACCGGATCAAAGCCCGAGGAGGCTAGCGGAAAGAGTTTGCTCCAGCCTCGCGTGATGAAGCGCACCAAGGGTGCTTTGAGCTTGGGGCTCAGGTAGTTCTTGTCGACGTTGTGCAGGCTCTCAAAACGGCTGCCGATGACGTCCTCGAAGAGATCTCGACCCGACTGGCGGGCGTCGTAGAGATTGCGGTCGAGTTCTTTGCCTTCGGACTCAGGGGAGTAGCCCACATCCAGAACCAAGAGGCGATGCCCACGCAGGGCCCGCGCGGCAAAGGTGCCGGCATGGCCCGCGCCCACGATGATCGCATCAAAGGACATGGTGCCGCCGTGCCTGACGTCGACCGCGCCTGAGCTTGATCCACGAACGAAGCGGAGCCAGGGCGAAGCTAGGAAGAGCTCGGAGGAGTGAGCCTCGCTCTTCCGCGAAATCCGCGTAGTGCTCGGCCTCGATCTCCACGAGGTAGAGCAGCGTCCTATTCTTCCGCGTCAGGACATTCTGCGGGTCGCGACGACGCAGGTAATACTCAATCGCCTCGGCGTCCAGCTGCTCGCGCACGATCTGAGCCACATCGGCCCCCAAGACCTCATCACCGCCTTCGAGCTGAAGGTGGCCATGCGCATCTGCATAGCGCTCGACGATGCGCTCCGAGGGAGCCCGGCCAAAGAGGCAGCGATAGAGATAGCTAGCCTCAGCGGTCAAGCTGGACCTCTCCGGTCCCCTCTCGCTCGTGTCGCTGGGAGTCGTCGTTATCGGAGGGCGTCGTTATCGGTGAGATCTAGCACGCGGCTTCCCCACTCCTGCTAGATGGCCGGAAATCTAACAGGGCAGGCAGCGAGCCGCACGTAAGCCGGGAACGATGTTGGCCGTATTGCCGGGAGAGCTGTCGAACTGTTCTTCGGCGTTAACTACTCATCGAGGGGGCGACGTCCTGCGAGTGAGGGATGCTCGAAGACCTCGCAAAGCTTGGGGGCTCCGATGGAGCGGATTTCGACCGGGAAACCGTGGGTGCGCTTCCCCGGTGGGGTGACCCATATCTAGGTCCCTTCAGGTGAAAGGAGGGCAGGTTTTGGCTGTCGATATTGGTGTCGCATGCTGTCATTTGCTACCGTTTCGCAATGGGTGGCTCCTGGATCGGCACGGATGAAGCAGCCGAGTACCTCGGCATGGGCAAAACGAAGCTCTATGAGCTGACTCGGGAGGGTCGCATTCCCGCCAAGCGCGTGGGAAAGAAGTGGATGTACGACCGCGAGGAGTTGGGCGCGTGGATGCAGGCCAGTCAGCGGCTTGAGGACTTCTTTCAGGTCACGCCGGCCAATATCGAGAACAACCCGGGCCTCCGGGAACCACAGCGCGACGCCTACATCCAGGCAGCCGCGTTTTTCCAGCGCGGAGGCCAAAAGGCCCTGATCCAGCTCCCGGTCGGTTGCGGCAAGTCCGGTGTGGCCGCCATCCTCCCGTTCGGGATCGCCGAGGGCCGGGTTCTGGTGATCGCGCCGAAGCTCACGATCAAGGAGGAGCTGCATAAGGCCTTCGATATCACCAACAAGCAAAAGTGCTTTTGGCGGCAACGGGGCGTTCTTGAGCCCCGGGACATGACGTGCGGGCCCTACGTCTGCACGCTCGACAGCGGCAACCTCTCCGTGTGCGAGAAGTCGCACATCGTCCTAACCAACATCCAGCAGCTCGGGACGAGCGCGGACAAGTGGCTGAAGAAGTTCCCCGAGGACTTCTTCGACCTCATCATCGTCGACGAGGCGCACCACAACGCGGCGGCGAGCTGGCAGCGAGTCTTCGAGATCTTCCCGAATGCCAAGGTCGCCAACTTGACTGCGACTCCGTTCCGGAGCGACCGCCGGGAACTCGAGGGCGAGCTGGTCTTTCGCTACCCGTTCAAGAGCGCATGCATCAAGGGCTATGTCAAGAAGCTGAAGGCCAGCTACGTGGCACCTACCGAACTCACCTTTACCGTGAAGGGGGAGGAGCGCAGTTTCACGCTCGATGAGGTCCTTGAGATAAAGGAGGAGGACTGGTTCAGCCGGGGTGTCGCGCTCTCAACGCCTTGCAATGTCTCCATCGTCGACAACAGCCTCGAAAAGCTCGAGCAGCTACGCCAGACCGGGACCAAGCACCAGCTCATTGCCGTCGCCTGCTCGATCAACCACGCGCGGCAGATCCGCTCCCTCTACCAGGAGCGCGGTTACGAGACCGCGATCGTCCACAGCAACCCGGGCAAGGAGGCCGACGAGAAGGCGAATGAGGATGTCCTGCGCGAGCTCTACAGCGGCGTCCTCGACTGCATCGTTCAGGTCCAGATGCTGGGGGAGGGTTTCGACCACCCGAAGCTGAGCGTCGCGGCGATCTTCCGTCCGTTCCGTTCCCTCGCACCCTACATCCAGTTCGTCGGCCGCATCTTGCGCGTCGTCGTCCAGAACGACCCTCTGCATCCCGACAACTACGGCCACATCGTGACCCACGTCGGGATGAACCTCGACAAGCTCCTGAAGCGCTTCAAGCTCTTCGAGAACGACGACCAGAGGTTCTGGGAGGAGGTGACCGGCGGCAAGGAGCCCGACCCGCCGAAGGAGGTCCTCGACGGCAGCGCGCGCATGAAGCTGCACGAGGACATGGTCGTTCAGAGCGAGATCGTCGAGCAGCTCTTCGAGGAGGACTTCGCGACCGCCGAGGACGCGGAGATCCAGCACGACCTTGAGAGGAAGCTCGAGGCCCTAGGGCTCGATCCGCGCCTGGCCGAGCAGGTCGTCAAGAAGAGTCGCGCGGAAGCTCTCGGCCCGGCGGTGGCGCCCGCGGCCGAGCCCTTCAGCAAGATCCCGGCGAGGCAGTGGAAGGAGGCGAAGCGGCGCCTCGACGAGGAAGCGCGGCGCACCGCGAAGCTTCTGCTCAACCGCGTCGGACTGAAGCCCGAGGGCGTCGAGATCCCGCGCAAGCTCAAGCCGGAGATCGGCGCGATCAACAACTCGATTGCCGCCTACATGATGGTGAACCAGGCGATCGCCAAGAAGGTCGGTGACGGCCGCAAGCGGCCGGAGTGGTCCTTCGAGGAGTTCGTCGCGGCGGCCGAGGAGCTCCCCGGCATCCTCAACAAGCTCGTCCGTCAACTGAAGGGGACGCAGAATGCCTAAGGGGAAGAAGCCGTCGCTCATCGGCTCGTCCTTTGGGCGGCCCAAGAAGGTGATCTGTGGGCGCGAGACGCCGTGCAGCCTGTGTCGCACGGGCATCCCGAAGGGCGAGGACTGCTACGACGTTCCGCAGCCGAAGAGGCCGCACTCCGCCACGCGGAGGTTCTGCGCGGAGTGCTTCGCCGGCGTGCTCGCGCAGACGCGGCAGGACCTCGAGAAGCTGGAGGCGCTCTGATGGGACTCGCCGACTGGTTCAGCACCTTCTGCGGCAACATCAAGGTCAAGAACGGCGACTCAATCTCTTGCCGCTACAAGGCCATCACCAAGCGGTTGAACGCCGACTTCCGGGGTACGACCTCGGAGACAGCGAACAGCCTCTACGTCGGATCGTACGGCCGGAACACCGCCATCCACGGCACGAGCGACATGGACATGATCTTCGTGCTGCCGTGCTCCACCTACCAGCACTACAACAACTACAACGGCAATGGGCAGTCGGCGCTTCTTCAAGCGGTGCGGACTTCGCTTCAGAAGACCTACTCGACCACGAAGATCGGTGCAGACGGCCAGGTGATCGTCATCACGTTCGACAACGGCATCACCTTCGAGATCGTGCCAGGCTTCGTGAACAAGGGCGGCAGCTACACCTATCCGGATTCGAATGGGGGAGGGCGGTGGAAGACGACCAACCCCAAGCCGGAGATCGAGGCCATCCGCACGCGCAACAGCGAGTGCAACAACAACCTCGTCCCGCTCTGCCGGATGATGCGGGCTTGGAAGGCCAAGATGAACGTGCCGATTGGCGGTCTGCTCATCGACACGTTGGCCTACCAGTTCATTGGCACCTGGAAGTACCGAGACAAGTCGTATTTCTACTACGACTACATGTGTCGCGACTTCTTCGCCTTCATGGCGAATCAGGACAAGGCTCAGGAGTGGTGGAACGCGCCAGGGAGTGGCCAGCGGGTCCATGGTCCCAAGGGGCAGTTCCAGTGCAAGGCCACGCGCGGCTACAACCTCGCCCGTGAGGCCATCAAGCACGAGATCGCCGACCCGAAGCAAGAGTGGTCAGCCAAACAGAAGTGGAGGGAGATCTTTGGCACGTCCTTCCCAAGCTGATCAGCCTGCCGGTTCGCGCGAACTCGTCGAGGGCCAGGTGCGCGAGTGCTACGGTCGCGTGGTCTACTCCCACAAGGCCCACGAGAAGCGCGCGGACATCCTTCTGTCGCGGCTTTCCACCATCAAGCTCTGGCAGATCATTCTCTCGTCGATCACCACGGCGGGTTTCATCGCCGCGATCTTCGGAGCCGGCGCGATCGGTGCGGTCATTGGTGTTCTGGTTTCGACGATGCTGCTCGTGCTGAACGCCTACACCAAGAACTACGACCTGGGCGAGCTCGCGCAGAAGCACCGCCAAGCGGCCGCAGACCTCTGGCTCATCCGCGAGAAGTACCTCGCTCTCATCACAGACCTACGCGTCGGCAAGGAGTCTCTCGAGAAGATCACGTCGCGTCGCGACGAGCTGCTCAAGGACCTGCACGGCGTGTACTCCGGGGCGCCCAGCACAACGTGCCAGGCCTACAAGAAGGCCCAGGAAGCTCTTCAGCAGTGCGAGGAGATGACCTTCTCGGACGCGGAGATCGACGCCTTGCTGCCGCGCGAGCTGAAGAGAGCTGCTGCGCAGGCGGGCGGTACGGGAGAAGGCACGGAGTAAGGACCAGGGCATCCCATGACCACCCTCGAACAACTCCAACCGAACGCCGCGGTGCGCGGCATCTTGCCGGACTGTGCGGTTACGGTTGTGAACGTGCAGTGGTTCGGGTCTGAGGCGCTTGAGCTGACCTACAAGTCGCCAGCGGGGAAGGTGGCGAACGAGATCCTCTACCGTCACGACGAGGCTCGCCTTGAGCTGGTCGAGGAGGGTCGCCCCTGGAGCTTTGACGGCGACGGTGAGAGCTTCCGCCTCGTCTCTGAGGCGCAGCGCATCCACCTGGCGCACCTCTTCGATCCGGTGCTCGCGGTGCACACTTCGCTCGTGGATCCTCTCCCGCACCAGATCACGGCGGTCTACGAGGCGATGCTTCCGCGCCAGCCGCTGCGCTTCCTGCTTGCAGACGACCCCGGTGCTGGCAAGACGATCATGGCCGGGCTCTTCATCAAGGAGCTCATTGCTCGCGGGGACCTTCAGCGCTGCTTGGTCGTGTGCCCGGGGAGTTTAGCGGAGCAGTGGCAGGACGAACTCTACCGGCGCTTCCAACTCCCGTTCGAGATCCTCACCAACGACAAGCTCGAAGCCGCCCGGACAGGCAACTGGTTCCGCGAGAACAACTTGGTCATCGCTCGCCTCGACAAGCTCGCCCGCAACGAGGATGTGCAGGAGAAGCTCAAGGCACCCGACTGCGGCTGGGACCTGGTGGTCTGCGACGAGGCCCACAAGCTCTCGGCCACCTTCTTCGGTGGGGAGGTCAAATACACCAAGCGCTACCGCCTGGGGCAGCTCCTCTCAACGCTGACGCGGCACTTCCTCTTGATGACGGCAACGCCGCACAACGGGAAGGAGGAGGACTTCCAGCTCTTCATGGCGCTGCTTGATGGCGATCGCTTCGAAGGTCGCTTCCGCGACGGCGTTCACCAGGCGGACGTAAGCGACTTGATGCGCCGCATGGTCAAGGAGCGGCTGCTGAAGTTCGACGGCACGCCGCTCTTTCCCGAGCGGATTGCGCACACGATTCCCTACAAGCTCTCGGAGCCCGAGGCCCAGCTCTACAGGGAGGTCACCGAATACGTCCGCGAGGAGTTCAACCGCGCCGAGGCCCTCCAGAACGACAAGCGCGCCGGCACGGTCGGCTTTGCGCTGATGATTCTGCAGCGGCGCCTCGCGTCCTCGCCCGAGGCCATCTACCAGTCGCTCCACCGCCGGCGCGAGCGCCTCGAAGCCCGCCTGCGCGAGCTGGAGCTGCTTCAGCGAGGCGCAGTCCCCGAGGCGATCACGGCGAGTGTTCCACTGATCGACGCAGAGGATGTCGAAGACCTCGAGGATGCTCCCGAACTAGAGATCGAGGCAGCCGAGACGAAAATCCTCGATCAGGCGACCGCAGCGCAGACGATCGATGAACTCAAAGCCGAGATCCACACGCTCAAGCGGCTCGAAGGGCTGGCGCAGGCGGTTCGTCGCGATGGCGCGGACCGCAAGTGGACCGAAGTTGCCAACTTGCTTTCCGAGGTCTTTACGCCAGCAGCGTTGGTCCAGCAGGCTCGCGAGGAAGAAGCCGAGTACAGCGAGAACCCGATACCAAAGCCCAAGGCCTCACCGAAGCAGAAGCTCGTCATCTTCACCGAGCACAAGGACACCCTCTACTACCTGGAGAACCGCACCCGGACCATTCTTGGCCGGCCGGAGGCTGTGATTGTCATCCACGGCAGCATGGGCCGAGCGGATCGGCTGGAGGCGCAGGAGGCTTTCAAGCACGACCCGGACGTCCAGGTTCTGATCGCGACCGACGCCGCCGGCGAAGGCATCAACCTGCAACGTGGTCACCTGATGGTGAACTACGACCTGCCCTGGAACCCGAACCGCCTTGAGCAGCGCTTCGGGCGCATCCACCGCATCGGCCAGACCGAGGTCTGTCACCTGTGGAACCTCGTGGCCGACGAGACCCGCGAAGGCGACGTCTACCGCAAGCTCCTCGAGAAGCTCGAGCAGGCCCGAAAGGCGCTAGGAGGCCAGGTCTTTGACGTCCTCGGCAAGGTCCACTTCGAAGGCAAGCCGCTTCGCGATCTCCTCGTGGAGGCCATTCGCTACGGCGAGCAGCCGGAGGTGCGTGCGCGCCTGACTCAGGCCGTGGAGGGCGCCTTCGACAGGAGCCAGATCCAGGACCTTCTCGAAGAGAAAGCTCTCGCGCAGGACACGATGGACGCTTCGCGCGTCCACCGCATTCGCGAGGACATGGAGCGTGCGGAAGCGCGGCGGCTGCAGCCGCACTACATCGAGTCCTTCTTCCTAGAGGCCTTCAAGCGTCTGGGCGGCACTGTCCGGCAACGCGAGGAGCGTCGTTACGAGATCACCCACGTCCCGGTTTCGATCCGCAACCGAGACCGCTTGCTTGGAGTGGGAGAGCCGGTGCTTGCGCGCTATGAGCGCATCGCCTTCCAGAAGGACTTGATCGCTCCCCAGGGGCAGCCGCTCGCGGCCTTCGTCTGTCCGGGACATCCTCTCTTGGACGCGACGCTCGACCTGACCCTCGAACGCCACCGCGACCTACTCCGTCGGGGCACGGTGCTGGTGGATGAGCGAGATAGCGGGAAGGAGCCCCGGCTCCTCTTCTACCTCGAACATGCCATCCAAGACGGCAGCCAAACGCCTTCCGGCGAGCGGCGCGTCATCTCCCGCCGGATGCTCCACGTCGAAATGGACGCCGCAGGCAACACCCGCCACCTGGGCTACGCGCCCTACCTCGACTACCGCCCGCTTCGCGCTGGGGAGCCCGGCATCGAGGTCCTGCTCCAGCGTCCTGAGTGCTCCTGGATCAGCCGCGAACTCGAGCATCGGGCGACGAGCTACGCCATCGCGAAGGTCGTCCCTGAGCATCTTGAGGAGCTACGCGATCGCCGGCTCACCTGGATCGAGAAGGCACGTGCAGCGGTCAAGGACCGCCTCACCAAGGAGATTAGCTACTGGGATCACCGTTCCGAGCAGCTCAAGCTCCAGGAGCAGGCCGGCAAACCCAAGGCCCGCGTGAACTCGAAGGAGGCCCGGCGACGGGCCGACAAGCTCCAAGCGCGTCTTCAAAAACGCATGGCGAAGCTCGACCTCGAGAAGCAGATCTCCGCCCTGTCGCCGGTGGTGCTGGGAGGCCTCATCGTGGTGCCGGCTGGGCTGCTCGCCGACATGACGGGGCAGGCACTGCCGAGGGCGCTCCAGGGGGCTGACCAGCAGGCTTCCGCCGCGCGGGCCCGTGCGGCCGTTATGGCGGTCGAGCGCGAACTCGGCTTCGAGCCCCGCGACCGTGAGTTCGAGAAGCTCGGTTACGACATCGAGAGCAGGGACCCAGCGACGGGCAAGCTCCGCTTCATCGAGGTCAAGGGCCGGATCTCCGGCGCGGAGACGATCACGGTCACGCGCAACGAGATCCTCTACTCCCTGAACAAGCCCGAGGACTTCATCCTTGCCATCGTCGAGTTCCTCGACGACACGGAGCACCGCGTCCACTACCTTCGTCGCCCCTTCCAGAGGGACCCCGACTTCGGGGCGACCAGCGTCAACTACAACCTGCCGGAACTCCTGGCGCGCGCTGAGGCGCCCCGATGAGTTCTCCCGTGCCCAAGGAGGCTCAGATGACCAAGCGAAGGAAGAAGCTCATCGAGGTGGCGCTGCCGCTGAAGGCGATCAACGCAGCCAGCGCCAGAGAGAAGTCCATTCGTCACGGGCATCCCAGCACTCTTCATCTCTGGTGGGCGCGCCGCCCCTTGGCGGCCGCACGTGCGGTGATCTTCGCGCAGATGGTCGACGACCCCTCGGAATACTGCGAGGAGCTGTTATCCGATGGAGCAACGAAGGCGGCCGCGGAAAGTGAGCTGCAAAAGCGCCAGGCAGAGCGTAAGGCCAAAGAAGAACTCTCCGGAGATGCCGCCATCGAAGCGGTCCCGAGCCTGGAGACGGTAGCTGCCGAGCTTGAGCGCCAACGACTCTTTGCCATCCTCGAAGAACTCGTCAAGTGGGAGAACACCAGCAACGAGACCGTGCTCGAACTGGCACGAGCGGAGATCCGCCGCAGCTGGCGAAGGACCTGCGCGGACAACGCCGGGCATCCGCGCGCCCAAGAGCTCTTCGACCCCGACAAGCTCCCCGGTTTCCACGACCCCTTTGCTGGCGGCGGGGCCTTGCCGCTCGAAGCACAGCGACTCGGACTCGAAGCCCACGCCTCGGACCTCAACCCCGTCGCGGTTCTCATCAACAAGGCGATGATCGAGATCCCCCCGCGCTTCGCCGGCAGGCAGCCTGTCAACCCCGACTCGCAAAAGCCGCAAGCCTTGACCAAGGGCAGCTGGCCAGGAGCGGAGGGCCTGGCCGAGGACGTACGCTACTACGGCCAGTGGATGCGTGACGAGGCGGAGAAACGCATCGGCCAGCTCTACCCCAAGGTCGAGATCACAGCGGAGATGATCCGCGAACGCCCGGATCTCGAGCCCTATAAAGGCCGCAAGCTGACCGTTATCGCTTGGCTCTGGGCCCGAACGGTAAAGAGCCCCAACCCAGCCTTCGCCGACGTCGATGTGCCTTTGGCCTCGACCTTCATGCTCTCGACCAAGAAGGGTAAGGAGGCCTACGTCGAGCCAGTATTGGAACAGGGCTCGTACCGTTTCACCGTGAAGGTCGGGAAGCCGGAGGATGTAGCAGCAGCCAAGGCAGGGACCAAACTCGGGAGAGGGGCGAACTTCCGCTGCCCTATGTCGGGAACGCCGATGGACCCCGAGCACATTTACACCGAAGCAAAAGCGAAGCGCATGGGCGCGCGGCTCATGGCGATCGTGGCTGAGGGGGATCGTGGCCGTGTCTACTTGGCACCAACGTCGGAGCACGGGCGGGCAGCGTTACAGGCAGAGCCGCAATGGAAACCGGACGTTGCTATGCCAGAGAACCCACGTTGGTTCTCTCCTCCGCTTTACGGCTTAACCACTTTCGGCGACCTCTTCACCCCCCGGCAGCTCGTAGCCCTGACCACCTTCTCCGACCTGGTCGGAGAAGCCATGGACCGCATCCGCCAAGACTCCCTAGCCGCAGGCCTCCCAGACGACCCCACTCCGCTCCGCGACGGCGGCACCGGCGCTCGCGCGTACGCAGAGGCCGTGGCAGTTTACTTCGTGTTTGCACTCAGCCGCTCAGTTGATAGGGGGTCAACCATCTGCTCGTGGGATAACAGCCCCAAGATGGAGGCGCTTCGGAACACCTTCGGACGACAAGCAATCCCCATGGTCTGGGACTTCGCAGAAGGCAATCCCTTCTCCCAGTCGAGCGGCAACTGGATCAATAACGTTGAGTGGGGCGCGAAGGCAATTTGCTCCCTTCCTGCTCGGACATCAGGGCACGCAAAACAGGCCGATGCCTCAATCCAAGAAGAGTCACTCAAAAGGGTGGTTTCCACCGATCCGCCTTACTACGACAACATAGGCTACGCCGACCTCTCCGATTTCTTTTATGTCTGGTTACGTCGCTCGCTGAAGCCTGTCTTTCCCGATCTCTTCGCTACCCTCGCCGTTCCTAAGGCCGAGGAGTTAGTTGCTACTCCCTACCGCCACGGTGGCAGGGAGCAGGCCGAGGCGTTCTTCATGGACGGGATGACCCAGGCCATGCGCCGAATCGCCACACAAGCTCATCCGGCGTTCCCTGTAACCATCTATTACGCTTTCAAACAGTCAGAGAGAAAGGGGACCGAAGGAACCTCATCCACCGGATGGGAGACTTTCCTTGATGCTGCTATTCAAGCCGGGTTTGCGATCAGTGGTACCTGGCCCATGCGCACCGAACTCGGCAACCGCATGATTGGCTCAGGCACCAACGCCCTTGCGTCCAGCGTCATTCTCGTCTGCCGCCGGCGTCCTGCTACTGCTCCGACAACATCAAGGCGCGAGTTCTTGACCCAATTGAAACAGGACCTTCCGAGGGCTCTTGCTTACCTTCAGCACAGCAACATTGCGCCTGTTGACCTCGCCCAGGCAGCGATAGGCCCAGGCATGGCCGTTTACACGCGCTACTCGCGCGTTTTGGAGAGCGACGGCTCTCCGCTTTCTGTTCGAACCGCGCTCGCCCTCATCAACCAAGTCCTCGACGAGACCCTCGCCGAGCAAGAGGGTGACTTTGACCCCGACAGCCGTTGGGCGCTCGCTTGGTTCGAGCAGCATGGGTTTGACGAGGGAGACTACGGCATCGCGGAGACCCTCTCGAAGGCCAAGAACACAAGCGTCCAGGGCCTTGTCGACGCAGGTGTTCTCGCCTCGAAAGGTGGCAAGGTCCGACTTCTCTCGCCCGCCGATCTTCCCGAGAACTGGGACCCGACGACCGACTCTCGCCTCACTGTCTGGGAGATGGTCCACCAGCTCGTCCGGGTGCTTGAAACCGGTGGCGAGATCGCCGCCGCCGAGCTGGCCACCAAGCTCGACTCAAAGGCCGAAACCGCACGAGAACTCGCCTACCGCCTCTACAGCGTGTGCGAGCGGAAGAAGCGCGCGGCCGAAGCTCTCGCCTACAATAGCCTGGTGCAAAGCTGGCCGGAGATCATGCGCCTGGCCCGCGAGGGGGAGTTCGAGACTGCAGCGCAGAGCGATCTCTTCAGTGAAGATCAGGAGGGCACCTCAAGATGAATCCAGATTGGAACTGGCCGGGCTCGCGATGGTGGCGTGTGGATCTTCACACGCACTCACCCGCTTCTTATGACTTCGGAAAGCAGCAGGATCGGAAGAGCCCTGATTGGGCCAAGTGGGTGCAGGCCGTGCAGGATGCAGACCTGGACTCGGTAGCCCTCACGGACCACAACACTGCGGTAGGGCTCGACCCCATCAAGGCCGCGGCGCATGCCCTGGATCACGGGCCTACGGTTTTCCCCGGCGTCGAGCTGACCGCGGGCTGTGGCACCCACATTCTCGTGATCCTGGACCCTGCATCGACCCACGAACACGTCGCCGATTTTCTGTCCCAGGCTGGTATTCCGCCGGAGCAACGTGGGAGCTCGGAGGCACGCTCGCAAATGAGCGTGGAGCAGATCCTCGAACTCGCCGCTCAGCGTCCGCCTGTCTTTATCGCTGCGCATGGAAACGGACCCGCAGGGCTCCTCGAACACGATGGACTTCAGCGGATCCAGGAGCTGAAGCACCCAAACCTCGCGGCTGTGGAACTCGTTTCCGATCCTGACTTTGACGAGACCTGGATCGATGGAAGTCGACCTAAGATCGGTCGGCGTTTGCCTCGGGTCTGGTGCTCGGACGCTCACCAGTTCGAGGACCTGGGTCGACGATTCACATGGGTCAAGATGACGCGTCCGGATCTCGAGGGCCTCCGTCTCGCTCTGCTCGACGGTGACGAATCGTCGCTCCGACCGGCGACGAAAGCGAAGCCGGGCGACCCGAATCGCCACGCACACCAGGTGATCGAGAGCATCACCGTGGACAAGGCCAAGCACATGGGCCGCCCTGATTCTTTTCAGGTTCGATTCAATCCCTGGCTGACCACCATCATCGGCGGACGAGGTACAGGTAAGTCAACGCTGATCGACTTCTGCCGCCAGACGCTGCGTCGCGAGGCGGAGCTGGAAGGCAGCTCGTTGAGCGAGAGCTTTAAACGGCGATTGAGCATCCCTCGTTCCAAGAACGACGAGGGGCTGGTCACCGAAGAGACGCGCCTGGAGATCGTCTATCGCAAGGATGGTGACCGTTTCCGGATCTTATGGAAGCGGGGCAGCTCTTCGCCGGCGATCCAGAGATGGGGCGGTGAAGACTGGCATCCGGAGGAGGGAAAGGTTCACGAGCGCTTCCCCGTTCGCATCTACAGCCAAAAGCAGCTTTTTGAGCTGGCGCAGGACCCGGTCTCCTTGCTGCGGGTCATTGACGATAGCCAAAGCGTAAATGGCCCACAGTGGCAGCGAAAAATCCAGGAGACAGAGGAGCGCTATCTCGCGATTCGTGCGGATGAGCGAGCCGCGCGCTCCAAGCTCGCTGACTTGCCCAACCGCCGTGCAGCACTAGCGGATGTGAAGCGAAAGCTGGACGCCATCCAGCAAAGCGGTGGCGCCGAAGCCCTGGCCTCTTATAGGCAGAGGAGTCAGCGCAACGGGACATGGCGGTCCATCGTTGCGGACGCTCTCGAGCGGATAGATGCGCTAGCTCGTGCCGCCGAGGACCTGACGGTAGCTGATCTCGATCTGGGAGATGCCGTAAAGGGCGATCCGGCGCTGGAAGCTCTCCAGCGCATGCACGATCGGCTGCGGAAGACGGTGCAGGGTTTGCAGAATGCCGTTTCACCCGAGATCGAACGCGCTCGCCTGTCTGTGGATAGCCTGAAGTCCGATGAGGACGTCGATGTGCGAGTCTGGATGGAGGCCTGCGCAAGGAGTCATGCAGAGTCTGAGGCGGCGGCGGCGAAGCTCGAAGAGAGCGGTATCTCGAGTCCGGATGAATACCGTGCCCTGGTTTCGCAGGCGTCAGAGCTGGCGCAGGAGATCGAGAAGCTCGAAGCCGAGGTCGGCCGGGCTGAGGCTCTGGGCAAGGAAGCCGGCGACGTGCTCGCGGAGCAGCGTCGGCACTTTGACAGCTGGTCGAAGCTTCGCGCCAAGTTTGCGGATGAGGCTTCCAGTGAGCGTTTGTGCGTTGCGGTCAAGGCGCGTGCGAGTTTGGACCTCGATGCGGTGGTCGCCGCGCTGCGAAGCCGTCTAGGCATCGAGCGCTTCGACAAGGATTTCGAGGCGCTCGCAGAGCGTCTCCTACCCGAGGGGGAACCGTGGTCCTGGGGTCGCCTCGATGCTCTCGTCCGAGAGCTTCGGGGGCTGTGCGAAGGTGACGAGAAGTCTGCTTCGTTCTGCGGTCGACGCTTTTGCGACGCCGTGAAAAAGCTGCATCCCGAGCGCATCGACCGGCTCGCTCTCTACGCACCAGAGGACGCCGTTGATGTCAAATTCCGCGACGCTCCGGGTGGGTCCTGGTCATCTCTCGCCAAGGGGTCGCCTGGCCAACAAACTGCGGCGCTTCTCGCCTTTGTCCTCGGATATGGGGAGGAGCCGATTCTCCTCGACCAGCCAGAGGATGACCTGGACAACAGGCTTATCTACAAAGTGCTTGTTCAGCGTCTGAAGGAAATCAAGACCACACGGCAGGTCATCCTCGTAACCCACAACCCGAACATCGTGGTGCACGGGGACGCCGAACTCGTCCTCTCCCTGGAGGCTCGTTGTGGCCAAACTCACGTCAAATCTCAGGGGGGGCTCCAAGAGCAGGCTGTCCGCGACGAGATCTGCCGAGTCATGGAGGGCGGGGAGGATGCATTCAAGGAACGATATCGGCGCATTGTCCCGGTCGGAGAGAATCCTCGATGAGCAATTGGAAGGATCTGGCACGCCGCATCCAGCTCGGCGAAGACTCAGAGTTGGAGCTGAAGAGCATCCTCTTGACTGGCCAAAGGGTTAGCGCACCCAGACGGAACGACCTCGGTGATGAGCTGGCTGCGTTCGCGAACTCCCGAGGCGGTGTTCTTGTTCTCGGCGTGGACGACCAAAGCCACGAAGTGATCGGCATTCCACTTAGCGGATTGGATGCGGTCGAGACCTGGGTGCGAGAGATCTGCTACGACTCGGTGCGCCCGCCCCTCGCTCCGCAGATCCGAAGGGTCGAGCTACCTGGCGCGGATGGCTCCCTGGTGCCGGTTCTCGGTATCGAAGTGTCTCGAAGCTTGTTCGTACACAAGAGTCCAGGCGGCTATTTCCATCGAGTGGGGAGTTCGAAGCGCGAAATGCCTCCCGAATACCTAGCGCGATTGATGCAGGAGCGCAGTCAGAGCAGGGTCATTCGCTACGACGAGACACCGGTGCCCCACACGGCCCCAAGCGATCTCGATGACACGCTTACGCGACGCTTCCTTCGCTTGGGCGCTGATCTCTCCGAGACGAACATGCGTAAACTGCGGGTCGTCGCTGAGGACGAGAATGGGGTCCCCCGCCTGACGATCGCCGGGACACTGCTCTGCAGCAAAAGCCCTTCCACCTGGCTTCCGCATGCAGAGATCCAAGCTGTCAGCTACGCGGGCGAGCGCAGTGACGTGAACTACCAAGAAGACGCGCGGGACATCGGTGGACCACTGGACACTCAGGTCTTCGACGCCCTGCACTTCGTCCGGCGCAATGCACGCCTTAGTGGAACCAAGACAACTGCGCGCAGCGAGCGCCCTCAGTTCAGTGAGCGCGCCGTCTTTGAAGCACTGGTGAACGCCGTTGCCCACCGTGATTATTCCATGGCTGGCGCGCGCATCCGCTTGCACATGTTCAAGGATCGCCTCGAACTCTTCGTGCCCGGAGGGCTCGCCAACACGCTCACGCCTGAGAGCATGGAGCTACGTCAGTACAGTCGTAACGAACTGATCGTCTCCTTGCTTGCGCGTTGTCCCGTCGGGGAGGAGGGGAACATCGGTCGGTCACGCCTAATGGACCGTCGAGGCGATGGTGTCCCGATCATCCTGCAGGAGAGCTTGGATCTCTCGGGGCGCAGACCAGAGTACATAGTTATCGACGACAGCGAACTCAGGCTCATCATCTGGGCGGCAGCTGAGCTCAATCATCGCGACGGGGAAGCAGGAGGGCTTAGTTATGGCGATCAGTAACCAGGAGCGTGTGGGTAAGGCTCTCGAGAAGCTCAAGCAGGGACTCGCCCCCTTCGTGGATCGAGAGTTCTCGAGCCTCTACCAGGAAAAGGCCCTTGAGGAAGCGAACCAGTACATCCGCGATCCACGGCAGAAGCTGGAACAACCCTTCGCCGAGTGGGATGCGGCTGCGCTCCTGAAGCTGGTCTGGGACGCTTGGAACTCCGTGTTCCGGCAAGTGCTTGGGCAGGCCGAGCGCACCCTCGTTAGCGAGCTGCGTGAGGTAAGGAATCGTTGGGCACACCAGCAGAGCTTCTCCAGCGACGATACCTACCGGGCTCTTGATTCTGCTGCGCGGTTGCTCACTGCGGTCTCTTCGAGGGAGGCTGGAGAGGTGGAGAAGATGCGCATGGAGCTGCTCCGTGTGCGTTTCGATCAAGAAGTCCGCAACGAGAAGCGCAAGAGCGCGGGAACCGCGATTGAGAGCCAGGCCACGGGGCAACTCAAGCCGTGGCGGGAGATTGTGAGCCCTCACAAGGACGTGGCGAGTGGCCGATACCAGCAAGCCGAGTTCGCAGCAGATCTCTGGCAGGTCCATATCGGCGAGGGCGCCGATGAGTATCGCGACCCCATCGAGTTCTTCCGGCGCACCTTCCTGACGGAGAGCCTCAAGGGGATGCTGGTCGGAGCTGTGCGGCGGCTGGCGAGCGAGGGAGGAGACCCGGTCGTTCAGCTGCAGACCAACTTTGGTGGTGGCAAGACCCACTCGATGTTGGCCCTCTACCACCTCTTCTCTGGGGTGGTGCCGGGAGAGCTTCCAGGCATCGATGCCGTCCTCCAGGAGGCCGAGGTCAACGAGCTTCCCGCGGTGAAGCGTGTGGTGCTTGTGGGAAACAAGATCTCCCCGGGCAACCCCAGCATCAAGGCGGACGGCACGGTCGTGCGCACGTTCTGGGGCGAGCTCGCCTGGCAGCTTGGCGGCAAAGAGGCCTTCGAACTCCTTCGGGCTGACGACGAGAGGGCGACTAGTCCGGGCGACGTGCTTCGCACCTTGTTCAACAAATACGGGCCCTGTCTCATCCTCATCGACGAGTGGGTGGCCTACGCCCGTCAGCTCCACGACCAGAGCGACCTCCCGGCGGGCGGCTTCGAGACGCAGTTCTCTTTCGCCCAGGTGCTTACGGAGTCCGCCAAGCTCGCGAAGCACTGCTTGCTCGTGGTGAGCTTGCCGGCGTCGGACACTGCGGGCTCGCCTCACACGCAAGCGGATGACGCGGAGGTTGGGGGCGCGCGCGGTCGTGAAGCTCTCGACCGGCTGCGTAACGTGATCGGCCGCGTTGAGTCCTCTTGGCGTCCCGCGAGCGCGGAGGAGGGCTTCGAGATCGTGCGGCGGCGGCTCTTCGAGCCGATGACGGACCCGGCACAGTTCAAGGACCGGGACGTCATCGCGCGAGCCTTCGCCGACCTTTACCGCACGCAGCACCAAGAGTTCCCGCCAGAATGCCGCGACGGAGAATACGAGCGGCGCCTGAAGGCTGCGTATCCGATCCACCCTGAGATCTTCGATCGGCTCTACACGGACTGGTCGACCCTGGTGAAGTTTCAGCGCACCCGAGGTGTCCTGCGGCTGATGGCGGCGGTGATCCACAGTCTCTGGGAGAAGGGCGACCGCAACCCGCTCATCATGCCCTCGAACATCTCGATCGACGATTCAAGGGTGCAGTTCGAGCTGACGCGCTATCTGTCGGACAACTGGGTGCCCGTCATCGAAAAGGACGTCGATGGAGCAAACTCCCTACCGCTGCAGATCGACGGCAACGTGCCCAATCTCGGCAAGTTTGCTGCTTGCCGGCGTGCGGCCCGCGCGGTCTACATGGGTTCGGCCCCGACTGCCTCGGCTGCCAACCGCGGTCTTGAGGACCGGCGCATCAAGCTCGGCTGCGTCATGCCTGGCGAGTCGCCAGCGCTGTTCGGGGACGCGCTTCGGCGTCTCGCCAGTTCGGCGACCTACCTCTACCAGGACGGCCCCCGCTACTGGTATTCGACGCAGCCCACAGTCACGAAGCTGGCAGAGGATCGGGCGGAGCAGCTCAAGCGCGACCCGGATGCTGTTGCGCAGGCGCTTGACGAGCGGCTTCGTGCCGACCTGCGTCAGACAGGCGACTTCATGCGCGTTCACCCGCTGCCACAGACTGGGCAGGACGTGCCGGATGACCTGGATTGCCGCTTGGTTGTTCTCGGGATCGACCACCCCTACAGCAAGGATGCAGGTAACGCGGCCGAGACCGCGGCGAAGGCGATCCTCGAGTCGCGCGGGAATGCGCCGCGGCTCTTCCAGAACACCCTCATGTTCTTGGCTGTCGACAAAACGCGCCTGCAAGACCTCGACGAGGCTGTTCGCAAGCAACTGGCTTGGCAGTCCATCATCGAAGAGAAGGAGACCCTGAACCTCGATCCACACCAACTCAAGCAGGCGGAGTCACAGTGCAAGGCTGCCGCAAGCACGGTCACGGCGAGAATTCCTGAGGCCTACCAATGGCTGCTGATTCCGACCCAGGCGACACCACAGTCGAAGGTCGAGTGGCAAGCGTCCAGGCTCACAGGGCAGGAGGCGCTGGCGGAGCGGGCTAGCAAGAAGGTTCGTGGCGACCAGCTCTACACCAGCTTCGCAGCGACCTTGTTGAGGATGGAGATGGACCGTGTGCCTTTGTGGCGCGGAAATCACGTCTCCGTGAAGCAGATCGCTGAGGACTTCGCGCGCTATCTCTACCTCACCCGCCTGCGCAACACCGACATCCTGCTTGAGGCCATCCGCACAGGAGGGGAGACCACGTCCTGGCAAGTCGAGACCTTCGCCTTTGCAGAGAGCTACGACGAGAAGAGCGGCCGCTACCTGGGCCTTCGCACCGGCGGACGCTTCCCGGTGGCCGATGCTAACGCCCCAGGTCTCCTCGTAAGCTCCGAGGCGGCTGCGAAGCAGTTGGCAGCCGACCGCAAAGCAGCTGCGAGCGAGCCAGGCCCCACTGATCGGGGACATGGTGCCGGCGGCCCCGAGGGGCCTCCTCCCCCCCCTTCCGGAGGGGAGGAACCCGGTACAGCCCCAAGCGGCGGCGATCAGCCTCCGCCCGATGGATCGCGCGCTCCGAAGCGCTTCCACGGCAGCGTCATCCTGGATTCCTCTAGAGTCGGACGGGATGCCAGCCGCATCGCGGATGAGGTCCTCTCTCACCTCGAAGGTCTCTTGGACGCGAAGCTGCGGGTGACACTTGAGGTGGAAGCGGAGATTCCCGATGGTGCCCCAGAGAACGTCGTGCGCACCGTGACCGAGAACTGTCGCACTCTGAAGTTCAGGACCTTCGGGTTTGAACGCGAATAGCCTTGAATGCCTTGTCTGGATAGCTGTGGCGCATATCCCGGGAGCGCTACCCTGGCCAAAATCGATCCTTCTCGATCTCTTGCAGGGCTCGTTCGATCGCAAAGACCTGGGGGGATCTCTACCTAGGGAGATCTCCTGATTCCGGTCCCGGATAGCCGCGATGTGCTTGCAGTCTTCTTGCGATCTAGCGGGTCAAATCCACGCACCGGGCGGAATCCACAAGAGGGACAGCCAGGGGGCTTTGGGGGGAAGAGGATGGCACGCCCGGCGGGGCTCGAACCCACGACCTTCGGTTTAGGAAACCGACGCTCTATCCAACTGAGCTACGGGCGCACAGGAAGGGGGAGGATGCTAGCGGGGGGGGCAGGCGCCGGCCAGTCTTGCGATGGCGGGGATGGGGGGCGAGGACGCTGCGTGATCCCAGCGCCCTTCACAACTCTTGACCATATCTCGGCCCGGTCTCCTCTGGGCTCTTCTTCCTGGATGCTTTGAGATGAATCCATGCTGCTGCGCTGCGACCCAGTGACGTGGCGCTACTGCGAGGTAACGATGCCCTGCGCCACCCGCGCCCTGGTGTCCTTGTAGGAGGTGGCACGCTGTTTGCTCACGGCGCAGCCTTCCCTTTTGTTGGGCTCGGAAACCAGGTCCTTGCCCTTTTTCCCAAGGACTACTTGTGATTCCGAAGATGCTCTACTTGGTGGCGCTGCCATGGCTTTTGCTCTCCTTCGGCTGTGGCGCCTCGGCGGACGACCCGCAGTTGGAGCGCCAGAGCTATGCCGCTCAGGGGGAAGGCAAGGGGGAGAAGGCCGCAGTGCTCCCGCAGGTCGACTGCGTGACGACCGCCGTGCCTTGGCCGCGAGGTGTCCGTTATGTCGACGGCAAGCTCTACGCGCTCTCGCGCGGGATCCATCGCAGCGCCGGGGGGCCGCAGGCCAGTATCGAGGACATGGGGGGGAGCATCTTCGAGATCGACCCGAGCCTTGCGGAGCCGGCGATCAAGGGTGCGGTCCCCAGCTTGGCGCTGCAGCAGAATGCCAAGGTGCTTGCTGCCCCCGACCCCAAGGTCGTGCGCCTCTGGGATCGACGGATGCCGGCGACCCTCGATAGGCAGACCGATCGCCCCTACTGCATGCTGCTCTATGACCGGGAGTCGCAGAGCTTTTTTATCTGTGCCTACAGTGGCATCGATTTGGGGCAAAGCCCGGGCTTTCGTAAGAACGCCAGCGATGCGGTGCATCGCTATGACCTGCGCAGCCAGTCCTGGCACGTCGTGGAACAGCACGACCCGAGCGTGGTGCCGATGGCGGAGTTCGGCGAGAACGTCAGCTCGATCTACTACCCGCATCACGATCCGGCCAAGAACCCGCCGCCGCACGGCCTGGTGAATGGCCCCTGCGGCGGGATCATCGTGGGGCGTTATCTCTACGTGGGGTCGAATGACAATACGGCACTCGCCCAGTACGACCTCGCCGCGATACGCAAGGATCCAAATGCTGGCCCTCCGCCTGGGCGTTTTATCTTTGAGGGCAATAAGGGCTATGCCGAGGTCGAGGTCAAAGGTCAGGGACTGACCAAGATCATGGGGACCTGTGCTTTCGCGGTGAACGAAGGCTTCCTCTATGTCGCCTTCCGCACTACGTCACAGATCCTCCGCTTCCCCTTGCGCGAGGATGGTGGCCTGGAGCATCCTCTCGTTGCTGAGAAGATCGCGCAGTTCTCGCGCTATGTGCATGGAAAGGGTGGCAGCGCCGACATCTACGACATGTGCTTTGGTCCAGACGGGCTGCTCTATGTTTCTCCTGGCTACGACGGCGCGATCTATCGTTTCCGCCCCGATCCGAAGCGGGTTTGGGACAGCACGAAGGCTGCATACCAGCCCTTCATCGACCTGGAGCCTTTGCTCGGGACCAAGAAGTCCGGGAACATCTGCTTCGATGACAAAGGCCATCTCTACGTCTGCTCTGGGCAGGATCTGACGCCTGACAGCAAGATCCGAGGCGTGATATACCGGGTGCGGGCCCGCTGATCGCGTTTGGCTGAAGCTGCCAGACGGCGCCTTGCCGGAGCATCGCCGCGGCCAAGTCCAACTGCCGAGTTCGTGCATTGTTCCTCGCGATCGTGTGGGATCGGGGGATGAAGGCCTTTCGCTTTTTCTGGGACACCCATAAATGGGTCGGCATTGCGGCATCTCTTCTGGTGCTGCTCGTCACTAGCACCGGTTTCCTGCTCCTGGTCAAAAAGGACTTCGCCTGGATCCAGCCGCCGACGCAGCGCGGGACCGAACGCCCGCTCGAGCAGTGGCTAAACATGCAGGAACTCTGGGAAGTCGTTGCCGCCCGGAAACACCCAAGCTTCCGTAGTCTGGCGGACATTGACCGGGTCGACGTCCGCATCGGCCGCGCCCTCTATAAGGTGCGCTCGAAGCTGGATCATAGTGAGCTGCAGATCGACGCGACGGCGGGCAAGGTGCTCAGTGACGCCACGCGTAACAGTGACTGGATCGAAGCGCTACACGACGGCTCGCTGCTGGGCGCCTGGGCTCATGATTATCTCATGCCTGCATTTGCCTTCTCTTTGCTCTACTTGACCTTTAGCGGGATGTGGCTGTGGCTGGCGCCGATCCTGAAGCGCCACCGCAAGCGGCGGCGGAGGGCGAAACATGCTTGAGTCGGAATCGAAGCTACGGCGCTTCTTGGCGCATCCGATGACGATCGGAGGCCTGTGTTTTCTCCCTTTTGCTATCGGAGTGAGCCTGTGGGTGCTGCAGCAGACGCCCATTGCCTGTTATGACGAGTTCGAATATGCCAAGGCCTCGCATGGGCTGACGGAGTTATGGCGCAGCCTGTTTCATCCTGGCGCCGATGCTCCCGGGGTACTGGGGCGCTTCTATGATGCGCTGTTTGCGACGGTCAAGACTCCGCGGCCGGCCTTCCATTTTCCCGCGGCCATCATGCTGGGCCTCTGGGGGCAAGATTGGAGCCTGGACCGGGCGGTTCTCTGGGATCTGTGGATCTATGGGCCCCTGCTCTTCCTGTCTCTTGGGAGCATTCTCGCTAGGGTCCAGCTTCGCCAGCTTGCCGTCGTCCTGGCGGCATTTGCTTGCCTGCTCTGCAGTCGGGGCATGTGGGATTATTCTGCCTTACTGATGGGAGAGTTGGCGCTGACGGCAGTGCTGGCCTTGCTGGTATGGGCATGGCTGCGCCTTGTCGCTGGCGACCGAGGGCTGGACTATGCCGTGCTCGGTGTCGTATTGAGCTGGGGATTGATGACGAAGCCGGTCTTCGGCTTCTTTGCCCTGCCGATCCTCGTGCATGTGGCTTGGCATTTTTTGGCTACGCAGGTGCTCGCTGATAGAGCCCAGCGAAGCTGGGCTGAAGGCCTCAGTCGTGCCGCGCTGAGCGTCGGGCCGCCGCTGTTCACGCTCTTGGCTTTACGGAAGCGCCTGCTTGCTTCCTCTGCCGAGATCCAGCTGATGAACGAAACGATGCAGGTCTACACCAAGGACGGGGCGCAGAGCTGGATCAGCGGGTTGGTGCAAGATCTGAGTTATCCCTTGAGCTATTTGACCGAGTCGTTTTCCGTTCCGGCGCTATTGGTGCTGGTGCCGATCTGGCTGACTGCCCTTTGCTCCAAGCAGGGGCGCCGGGTCGGGCTCCTGATCCTCCCCCTCGTTCTGTGGGTGCTCTTTGTGATGCACTTCCGGAACGCGCGGGTCTTCCAGGGCTTTCTCGTGGCGCTGGTGCTGCTGGCAGCCCTGGGTGTTCAGGGCTTGCCCAGGCGTCTCCACTGGCCGGCGGGCGGGGCGGCGACCTTGGCGGCGCTGCTGATGCTCTTTGCCTCATTGGGGCCGGATTCTCTTCTGCGCGACGAAATCATGCTTTGTCGGCACTCCGAGCTGAGCCTGGATGATGAGCAGGGCTTCGAGCTCAAGACCTCTGCGATACGTGCGGCTTTGCCCAGGGTCGGAAACCAGTATGAGAGCTACCAGGTAGACGCGGTGCTCAAGTGGCTCGCTGCTGCTGACAAAGAAGCTCCGGCGCAGCCAAAGAGAGGGGCGCGGGTCTTTGTGGCCTTTGGTGGTCAGCCTCTCTGCGCTTCTGCATTTGAGTCACGGCTGCTCGAGAGCCCTGCCGTCTCTTCCAAGCCGAGCTTCGAAGAGACGGGCTATCGCTACGGTGGTTGGGGGCTACCGGGAGGAATCTCTCCGTTGTTTTTTGAGAGCGACTACGTTCTGGCGCGGGCGAAGGCGCTAGGGACGGCCAAGGAAGACAGCGAACTCTACACGCGGCTTTATGGCCGGGAGCTTTGCTCTCAGTTTTCACCGCTGCTGGCCGGCCTGAGTCTCGCGGCGAGCTTCCCACTGCCCGAAGGGGATGATCTCCGGCTTTATCGAAGAACGCGGCAAGCGACTCGCTTGGAGCTGGCTCTGCTGCTCAAGCGTGTCCATGAACAGGATCCCAATAACCCATGGAATGCACGCTGGGACGCCAAGCTGCTCGCAGCCGATTTTGCGGTAGAGCATCCTGAGCTGGCTCGGCAGGCCGCCGAGAGAATCCTCGCCCTAGCTGCCGATCCGGAGTTGGGGGCTGATTTGCCAGAGCGCTTGGCCTGGGCCCAGCATTTCCCGGATCTGCTGCAGAGCTATGCGGCAGCCTTCGTCAAAGCGAAACAGTTCTTGCAGCGATGATTGCTTAGGAGCCCAGGGGAGCGGGTCTTCTGGGGCCCTGTTTATTGGCAGAGTGGGGGGGCGAGATGCTCGCCTCCGATGCCTCGCCTTTGATCTTCGCTCCTTGAGAGCAGGGGCGCTCGCTGGCCTTTTTTGAGAAAGCATTCCACGATCCGGCTCTTTGCTCTAAGCTCCCTCGTCCGTTTCAGCCGGAGAGGCTCGAAACGAGCGCGTCGGAAGGGACGCGGCCCGGCCTCACTCCTTTGAGTCCAGGCTGAGGTAGGTGGCTCCCGCAGGCGCCTGCCACACCCGGTCCCCCCGGACCCCGCCTCCCATATCCGAAAAGTTATTCCTTCGTAAGTCCATTGGTAGGACAGTCTTGCCAGGTACGAAGGGGCGAGCCAGGACCGCGCCCGGGTCGCACACGCTGCTAAGGCAGCGCTGCAAACGCAGCCAGAGAATACGACCATGGGCTATGACCTTCGCATCACGCGATCGATCGACTGGACAAGCAACCGAGGGCAGGAAATCCCGTCCTCTGAGTGGCTGGACCTAGTCGAATCTGACCCCGAGCTTCGGCTCGATCCGGCCTACGGGCCCTTTGCTGCCCGCTTCGGCAAGAGCGCTTTCTTCGATTGGTACGAGGGCAATGTCCTGACGACCGATGCGGATTTTGCGACTGTCAGCAAGCTACTGCGCCTCGCCGAGGCGCTGTCGGGGATCGTGCAGGGCGACAACGGCGAGTTCTACGACACTGCGAACCAGTGGAGTCGGGAGCGGCCGCGCGGGCACAAGCAGCACGGCAGGGCCTGAGGCCCAGCGGGTCGGGTCTGAGGTGCACAGTACCTGAGGCCCACAGTACCTGAGGCCCACAGTACCTGAGGCCCACACCACCTTAGCCCCACGAGGGTCGGCCTGACGCTCCCCGGGCATCGCATTCATGCCGCTGGCCTAGCCCGTGAACTCTGCAGGAGCCTACGGAGAGGACGAATCGAGCGGCGCAGCTGAGAGATATTCCATGACAGAAATCCGCTTTCAGGAGCTGAAGCTCCTGGCCCCGATCCTCCGCGCCGTAGCCGCACGGGGGTACGACACGCCAACGCCGATTCAGGCGCAGGCGATTCCGCCGCTGCTCGAGGGCCGCGACTTGCTGGGAATTGCCCAGACAGGGACGGGGAAGACCGCAGCCTTCGCGCTGCCGATCCTCGACTTCCTCGGCGCAGAGCGCCGTGCGCCGCGGCCACGGCGGCCACACGCCCTGGTCCTGACGCCGACGCGAGAGCTTGCCGCCCAGGTCAGCGAGAGCTTCCAGGTCTATGGCAAGCATCTGCCGCTAAGGAGCACTGTGATCTTTGGCGGTGTCGGTCAGCTCCCCCAGGTGCGGGCGCTGGAGCGCGGGGTCGATGTCCTGGTCGCGACGCCCGGGCGCCTGCTCGATTTGATGCAGCAGAAATACGTGGACCTGCGTGATATCGAGGTCTTCGTCCTCGACGAAGCCGATCGCATGCTCGACATGGGGTTCTTGCCCGATGTGCGCCGGGTGATCGCGCGCCTGCCGAAGGATCGCCAGTCGCTGCTCTTCTCGGCGACCATGCCCAAGGAGATCGCCGACGTTGCGCATTCGGTGCTGCACGAGCCGCTGCGGGTGGAAGTCACGCCGCCGGCTACGACGGTCGAGCGCATCGACCAGCGAGTCATGCTGGTGGAGAAGAAGGACAAGAGGAAGCTCCTGCGCGAAGTCCTGGGAGATTCCTCCATCGAGCGGGTGCTGGTCTTTACTCGCACCAAATACGGCGCCGATCGCGTTGTGCGCGATCTGCGCCGGAGTGGCGAGAGCGCAGAGGCTATCCACGGCGACAAGTCTCAGCGTGCGCGCGAGCGTGCCTTGACCGGTTTTCGGAGTGGCAAGGTTCGAGCTCTGGTGGCGACCGACATTGCAGCCCGTGGTATTGATGTGAAGGGGGTCACGCACGTGATCAACTTCGACCTCCCCAACATCCCGGAGAGCTACGTCCATCGCATCGGGCGCACGGCCCGGGCGGGTGAAGATGGCATCGCCCTCTCCTTCTGTGATACCGACGAACGCGAGCATCTCTTCGCGATCGAGAAGGCTACTGGGCAGAAACTCGAGATCGTTCGGGATCATCCGCACGCCTCGGCGACACCCTTCGAGCGGCCGCAGAAGAAGGTCGGCAAACGCAGCGATGCTTCGGCCAAACGGCGGCGCAGCAAGCGTTCTGGCGCGAGTAAGCGGCGGGCGCCGAAGCGGTTCACCCAGGCGGTTTGATACTCTGAGCTGGTTGTGCCGCAGCGGACCTTTGCTTTGGCATTGGCAGCCTGTCAGGGAATGGGGTGCAGAGATGGCCTTTCTTGGCGTCTTCGCGGGCTCTGCGTTCAAGAACGCTTACTTGCGGGTCGAAGAGAACACAGGCCAGCCCCTTAGGGTGATTCCGAGGGGGCTCAGCTCTCGGAGGCCGCTTCGATGTTCGTACGACTGTGGATGACCGACAAGCCCGTTACCATGGGACCCAGGGATGGGGTCATGGATGCTCGGGATGTCATGGAAGGCTTGGGCTTCCGCCGGATCCCGGTTCTCGATGAGGAGCGGCTGGTCGGGATCGTGACCTGGGGCATGATCGAACGTCTGCCGGCATGGGACATCGACCTAAGCCTCGGGCAGGTCATGCATCCCGATCCGATCACCATCGACCCCTATGCGCCGCTTGACCGTGCTGTGCAGCTGATGAAGCAGCACAAGGTCGGTGCCCTGCCCGTCGTCTCGAAGGGCAAGCTCGTGGGGATCTTGACCGAGTCGAACATCTTCGAGGCCGTGCGCCGGATCATCGAGGCGGATACCACCTCGGCGAGCTTTGTCTGTTTCGACATGCCGGACAGCCCCGGCTGCGTGCCGAGGGTCAGCCAGTTCATCGAGAGCTTTGGCCTCGAGATTCGCAGCTTTGTGACCCACAGGCGTGCGGTGGATGTGGCCCGGCGCATCGTGGCGATGCGGGTCGAAGGCTGCAATGTTCCGGTCCTCATCGAAGCGCTGTGGAAGAAACGCTATCGCGTGCTGCACGTTGGGACGCAGTCGGAAGCCGAACCGAGCGAGGCCTGATTGGGGGGCCCCAGTAGGTCTGCGGTGAAAAAGCCGCGCCGCGGCCCCCTCCTCGGCACCACGAAGTCGTAACGAATCCCTCGCCTCGCCCGCGCTGTCTGACGCCAAGGGGAGGAATCTGGCTGCATTCCTGAGCGGCTTTCTCCCTCCTTCCCCTGATAGCATCGGGGCATGCCACGCCGCCGCTTCTGGTTCTGCTGCCTCGGGCTCGTCCTCCTCGGTCTCGCCGTGCATTGGCCCGGCGGTATCGGCTTCAAGAGCGATGACTATCCGGCCATTGCCTACGCGGGTGATTTCAGCCGGGTCCTGCACGACTTTGTCGGACGCCAGTACGACCTGCGCTTCCTCGTGCTCTATCGGCCGTTGATCACGTTTTCGCTCTGGGTCGATTACCAGCTCTTTGGGATTGAGCCCTTTGGCTATCTATTGCTGAACGTCTTGGCCTTCCTTGGCAGCGTGCTCGTCCTTGCCTGCTGCCTGCGGCTATTGGCTGGCGAGGCGCGAGGATCGCTGCTCGGTCTCTTGCTCGGGCTGCTGTGGATCCTGCATCCGGTGCTGCCGGTCTCGCTGCAGTGGGTGGTTGGGCGGGTCGACACCCATGTCGGACTGCTCATTTTGCTGGCCTGTTTCTTCCATCTACGGGCGAGGCGTGGCGCAGCCGCTTGGCCGCTATGGCTCTGCACCGTGCTGGCGCTGATGAGCAAAGAGTCGGCGTTTGGCTTGCCGCTGCTCTTGCTGGGGCTGGACTTCCTCGATGAGCGTGGCGAAGGCCGGGGGCTCTCGATACTGGGGCGAAGGCTCCAGGCGCTACCGCTGCTCTCGCTTCTTCCTCTGGTGCTGCTCTGGCGCCTGTGGGTGTTAGGGACCGTCGTTGGAGGATACTCCTTTCAGGCCGCTGCCGGCTTTGCTCCGATCCCCATCCTGCGAGGGCTTTGGGACCTCGTTTGCGCCAGTGTCACCACTGGGGATGCCTTCGGCGGACTTGCGAGGATCCTCGCATTCTTGTGGCTTGGCGTGAGTCTCGTGCTCTTCCTCTTCGCTGGGCGAAGGCTGCGCTGGAACCGCCTCCTCGGGCTCCTCGTTTTGGCGGCGGGTCTCTACGGTCCCTTGGCCCAGGCGCTGCCTTCGATGATCGGAGTGCAGGCGCCGCGGCTTGGCTACCTCGCGGTGCTACTGCCGCTCGCGGGCATGCTTTCTCTCCTCCTCATGCTGTGGGGGGTGAGAAACGGGTGGTGGTTCGGCCTCCTGGCCATGGCTCTATTGGCGCTATTACCGTTTCAGCTGGCAAGGCAGATGGACGAGCTTGCCGGGCACGATCGTTTTAATCGCTCCCTCGTCGCCAGTAGTCGTGCCGTGGCTAGCGCCCTGCCTGCCGGGGTCCCGGTCGTTCTTGCCGGAGATGCGGAGCGGGCGAACCATCCGCAGCGCTTTCTTTGGGGGCTGGGCTCGCTGCTCAAGCTGCCGTTCCATTCGGCTGCACGCGAGGTCGTGAGCCTGCGCAAGCTGCATGAGCATGCTCTCGCGGTCTCGATCGACCAGCTCGGCCTTCCCTGCTTCGTTCGGGTCAGCGAGGAAGGTTGCCAAGTTGTTAGCCTCGACGAGGGGGACTTGCCCCTCGAAGTCGAGCCCTTCGGCTTCGATGGGAGGATGAGCAAGGGGCTGATGAAGACCGTCTCCGAGTCGCCTGAGACGGTGGGCTATGAGGTCGGGGAAGGCTGGGATGGCCGGGTGCAGGTCCTCAGTTCGCTCGGCTCCTGCACGCTGAAACTAGGGCAGCCGGGCCAGCGGCGCTTCACTCTCCTCCAGGTCTTGGGCGCCAATGTGACCTGGCAGCACAGTGCTTCGCCGCTGCCGGCCTATTTGTTGCTCTGGAATGCCGGGGATCTCAGTCGTTCTTCGCCTATGTATCTCTGCTGGCGAGAACGGAAGGGGCTCCGCATGGCACGGCTTTGGTTCGAAGAGAGTTTTCTCCAAGAGATCTACGAGGGGGCGAAGTGAGGCTCTCAGCCCCGGGGCTACTTTGTTGTGTGAGTCTCGCGGTCTTGGCTGCTGCGTCGAGAGCTCAGGATCCTCAGATCCGTTTTGAAGCGCTCAGGCCCCTAGAAACGGAGCTGCCGCGTTTGCCAGGCCAGCGCCCTGGCTTCTTTGCCGGGGTCTTGCCGCCGGAGGATCTCCAGGTCGAGGGGGAGCAGAGTCGGAGCCTCCGGCTGCAGCGGCATTTTGCCTTTGGGCATGAAGTGCGGCGGGTGCGCGGCTTCCGTGTGCCGGGAAGCGCGGCGCTCGTGCTTGTTGCCGGTGGTGTGCGCAGTGAGCTTTCGCTGCACTTGCTGCGCCGGGATGGGCTGCGGCGCTCGCTTCGTTTCCGAGGAGCTCGACTGCTGCGAGGTTTTGAGCGGCCCATTGTCGACTCTCGCGCCGAGCTCTGCGCGCTGTTGACCCAGCGTGAGGGGCGTGTCTGGCTGCGGGTCTACGCCTTGGATCCCTTGTCGCCGCTGATGCTCTTTGAGCGAGAGCTGAGTGGGGCTCCGGAGCGCTTTGCCCTTGAGTTGATTCCTGGCAGTGCCCGCATTTCGGTTCGAGCGCCTGGGGTGCGGATGCGGGCCCCGGGTCAGTTGAGCTTCGAGGCAGCGCCGGGGCACCTTGGTTTCTTGCATCCGCGTGCGCGTTGCCCAGTTCCCAGTCGCCTGCTGCTCGACTTTGGTCGGATCGAGGTGGGGACGTCGGTTAGCCGCAGCTTGGAGCTGCGTAATCCGGGTGAGCTGGCGCTGCAGCTGGCCTGGCAGATTCCCCAGCACAACAAGTGGTCGTTGACGGCGAAGCCCAGCGTGCTGCGCCTAGCTCCTCAAGCTCGGGGGCAGCAGGGCTTTGTGCTAGGAATCGCTTCGGAGCCGGGACGGGTGGAGTTGCGCCTGCCGCTCCGAGATACCAGTCGGGAAGGAGAGCCCCTGCTGGAGCTGGTTGTGCGGGCCGAAGCCTTCGTTCGCGAGGATGCGGATCCTCCCTCGATCGATGTGAGCAAGGTTCAGCTGACGCTCCAGAGCGCTCGGTCGATTCGGGTTCGGGGTCGGGCTGGTGCGGTTCGGGATATGAGTCCTCCGGTGCGGGTGCGCGGAGCGCCCAAGCTTGAGGCCGTGGTTGCGGGTGATGGCAGTTTTGAATTGCTGGTGCCGCGTGCGGTCCATGGGCGCGTCGTCCTGACTGCAGAGGATGCTCATGGGCACCAGAGTCGACCGGTCTTTGTGGGGCGGGTGCGTGATGAGCAGCCCCCAGAGCTGCATTCGGAGAGGATCCGTCTCAGCGCCCTGTCCGGGATGGATCTCTGGATCAGGGGGCGCGCCGGGGCGCTGCGGGATTTGTCGCCGCCGCTACAGCTGAGCCTGCTTTGCAACGGCAAGGAGTCTCGCCTTCCCGAGAGGCCGGAGATGGACGGTAGCTTCGTGGCCCGGGCTCGTTCCCGGCCTGGGGATGAGCTGGTCCTGAGGGTCTATGACTCTGCCGTGCCCCGGCGCCACAGCGATCTGAATCTTGGGCGGGCGCTGCCCTTTCTACGGGCCCAGGGCGGGATGCTTCACTTGCACGGCCACCCGCACGCGCGTTTTCGGCTGGAGTCCTACACCGGTGAGAGTGAGGGCGCGGCCCCGGTGCTTTTGGCCCGGCTCCAGGGGCGCTTCGATGCCAAGGGCCGGGCGAGGCTCGCACGCCCCAGGCTTCGTGGCGGCGTGCAGCTGCTGCTGGAAATGGAAGACCGCAGCAGCGGACGCTTCGGCGCGGTGTCCCTGCCGGTTCCCAGGTAGGGATCCCCTCATTAATCGGCCATATTTTGCCGATAGATGGCGGTGGAGCGCTCAAGTGGCCAAATGATACCTCTTGCGCTCTCGGCCTAAGGGGGCTAGCTTTGCCTCTTGATCTCAAGAGGTCATCTTTGACCCTTTGGCTGAGTTTTTGATCCTAGTCGGCATCTTGTGGCCCTTAGTCCTGATATGTCAACGTCGAGGCAAGTAGCTTTGGAGATGGGGCGACGCCTGGCGCGCCTGCGCCTGGCTCGGAACGTGACCCAGGTCGCTCTTGCTGAGAAGGCTGGCATCGCTGTGCGCACCCTGCGTCGTCTTGAGGCTGGGGAGTCCTCCAGTTTGGACAGCTTCCTTCGGGTGGCTACGGCGCTGGGACTCGAGGAGGCGCTGCTCTCTGCCCTGCCCGAAGGCGAGATTCGGCCTATCGAACGCGTTTCGAAGCGGGGGGGCGAGCGCCGGAGGGCGAGTTCGTCTTCGGAGGTCGCCAAGAACACAGCATGGACATGGGGTGACGAGCTCGATGACTGATGCGAGTGTGATCTTATGGGGGCGGCGCATCGGCGCCGTGAGCTGGGATAGGGCACGCGGGCTCGGCGTTTTTCAGTACGATCCGGCATTCGTGGGCGCGGGTATCGAGCTGGCACCCTTGATGATGCCGGTTCGAGAGGCGCCCTATGAGTTCCCGGATCTAGCGAGGGGGAGCTTCAAGGGGCTGCCGGGCATGCTGGCCGATGCGCTTCCGGACAAGTTCGGCACGCGCTTGATCGATGCCTGGCTTGCGGAGACCGGCCGCAGTGCGGAGCGCTTTAGCCCGGTCGACCGGCTTTGCTACATAGGCAAGCGCGGGATCGGGGCTTTGGAGTTTGAGCCGCGGCTCCGTAGCACTACTCGGTCGAAGAGGCTGGAAGTCGTCGACTTGCTGCGGTTGGCCAACCGGGTGATGGACGAACGTGCGAGCCTTGTCGGCCGACTCGGTGGCGAAGACGACGAGGAGGCGCTGGAAGACATCTTGAGTGTTGGGAGTTCGGCGGGCGGTGCCCGCGCCAAGGCGGTGCTCGCCTGGAACCGGGAGACGGGTGAGTTTCGCTCCGGGCAAGTCCCTGTTGACGAGGGCTATGAGCACTGGCTCCTGAAGTTCGATGGCGTGTCGAATAACCGCGACAAGGAACTCGCCGACCCGCAGGGCTTTGGAAAGATCGAATACGCCTACTACTTGATGGCGACGCAGGCGGGCATCGACATGTCGGAGTGTCGGCTTCACCACGAGGGCGGGCGCAGTCATTTCATGACCCGTCGATTCGATCGAGATCGGCGGGGGCGCAAAATTCACATGCAATCGCTCGCAGCGATGCAGCACTTCGACTTCAACGACCCGAGTTCCTATTCCTACGAGCAGGCGGTCCTGACGATTCGGGCGCTTGGGCTGGGGATGGACGTTGTCGAGCAGCAGTACAAGCGTGCGGTTTTCAACGTCGTGGCCCGTAACCAGGATGACCACGTCAAAAACCTCTCCTTCTTGATGGATAAGTCGGGTTCGTGGCAGCTAGCGCCGGCCTATGACCTGGCCTACTCCTACAATCCCACTGGCGCCTGGACGCGCGATCACCAGATGAGCTTGGCGGGGAAGCGGAACGACTTCAGCCCAGAGGACCTTCTGGTCTTTGCCGAGAATGCGGGGCTAAAAACCGCCAGGGCCAAGCAGGTGGTCGATGAGGTCATGGACGCCGTCCAGAACTGGCCAGGGCACGCGCAGGAGGCTGGGGTAGAGCCCGGGGATCTGGCGAGGATCCAGAAGACCTTTCGCATGGGGCTGGCCGGCAAGTAGCCGAGTCGAACTGCGCCCCTCGCTCGGTCCCTCGGCCCGGGCTTACTCTCCAGCCAGTGAGACCCTGGGGTCCAGGTCCGGGTGGGCGAGGCAGAGCATGAGCTTTGCCGTTGCGGCTTCGGGGCTCATGCGCGCGGCCGGGATGATGCCGAGGTCGAGGAGTTCCTGGCCGGTCTTGTAGAGACCGGGGTAGAGGGGCCCCGAGCGACACTGGGTGATCAAAAAGATCAGGACGCCGGCTTCCTGCTCGCGGGCCAACCAGTCGAGCCAGCGGCGATCGAGGCTGGGAACATTGCCGGTGCCGAAGGCCTCGATGACCAGGCCGCGCACTCCCCGCTGGTGTGGACGGCCTAGCAGTTCCTGCGGATCGTTCCCTGGCACGATCGGCAGACGCAGGACCCGCGGATCGAAGCTGAAGCGGGCCTGGTAGGGGCCCGGATTCTTCAGGAGGGCATCTTCGTTCCACTCCAGGTCGATGCCCAGCTCTGCTAGCGGCGGATGCCCGACCGAATGGAAGGCGTCATAGTGCGAGCTGTGCACTTTGCGCGCGCGGTTGCCACGCAAGAGATCGTGCCCGAAGCAGATCGCGACCTCGCGCAGCTTCCCGGAGACGGCGCAGGCAACGCTGTTGAGGAGGTTACTCTTGGCGTCGGTGCGCATGGCCCGCAGCGGCAGCTGCGAACCGGTGAAGACCACCGGCTTGCCAAAGCCTGCCAGCGCCAGGGAAAGGGCCGCGGCGCTATAGGCCATCGTGTCGGTGCCGTGGACGATGACGAAGGCGTCGTAGGACTCGCGCTCGGCATCGAGGCGCCGGCTCATCTGGCTCCACTGCTCTGGCCCGATGTTGGCAGAATCGAGATTGAAGAGGATCTCGGTTTGGATGGAGGCCAGCTCTTGGAGCTCGGGTACGACGCTGACGAGGTCCTCGAGATACTCGCCAGGCTCCAGCCCACTGGGGAAGCGGCGGGCTGGGTCCATGCCCAAGGTGCCCCCGCTATGCAGGATCAAAACCGATGCTGCATTCGAGGGGGACCTTGGATGCGTGGGCATGGCAGCCCTCCGTGCTCGACTCAGAAGACTTCTTCGGGAGCCTTCGAGTAGTGTGCGAGGACGATTTTGAAGTCGCCGCTCATGCGCACGATGACCAGGGATGCGACCCCAGTCGTCGATTGCTCGCGCCCACCGGGGTCGACGGCATCGAGCTTGAACTGAGCTACAACAGTGAAGGTCTCATCACCGTGCCCGTGGATCTGGGGCTCCTTGAACGCGAGCTGCTCGCTTTCGAGGTAGCGGAACTCCTGATCGATGACTTCTTCGTGGGCTCCCCAGCCGTGGTCGATCCGGCCGGTTATGTCAACGTGGACGAAGGCTCGGTTCGTCCAGAAGTGGCCACGGTAGGCCTTGATGTCGCGGGCGCTCAGCGATTGCCGGAGCGAGCGGAGGAAGGCTTCGATCTCGCGAACGATGGCGGCGCTCATCCTGGACCTTTGCTTCTCGAATCATGGGTCTCGGCTGAGACCCTGGTTGCGAATCAAAATGGGTGCCCGGATAGGGACGCTAGCGCCCGGGCAAGGACCTCAGTCCTGCACCCGAGCGCGCGCCCGGGTGCCCTGAAGGGGGATCTGGTGGCTTGAGTTAGCGGCGGCCAAGCTTTCGGTAGAAGGGATACTTCGACCGGTCGTAGCGGAGCCTGCCATTTACGATCGCCAGATCCACGAAGGTCTCATAGTGGAGCGGATCGCCGCTCAGGATCAAGAGGTCGGCATCTTTGCCGGGCTCAAGAGAGCCGATTCGATCGTCGACGCCCAAAAGTTTGGCGGCACCTAGGGTCAGCGTCGCCAGGCCCTGCTCGTCGGTCAGGCCTCCGCGAACGGCAAATGCGGCATCGGCGAAGGGGGTATTGAGGTCATTGCCGAGGATTCCGCCGTTGCCAACGGAGGCTCCGCCAAAGCGGCTCGGTTGCACCGCGACCGCGACGGTGATTCCGGCGTCGCTGAGTATCTTGGCGTTTTGGATGGTGGCGCCGTTGGGCTGGCTCTGCGTCGGGTCTGGGGGAACGTATTCCCGCGGGTAAACGATGCAGGCGCTTCCGGTCTCGGCGATCTCGTCAGCGATGCACCAGGCCTCGGTGCAGCCGGAGATCGTCGCCGGGACTCCGAGCAAGCGGGCGATGTTGAGAGCGGCCCGGATGTCCTTGGTCCTGCCGCGGCAGCTAAGGCGCAGGCGGGTGTCGCCGCGGATCACGTCGATCAGGGGCTTGAGCTTCTTGTCGAGCTTGGGAGCCTTGGCGCTCTTGTCTCCGGCTTCCACCCTGCGGTCGAAGTCCTTTTTGGCCGCGATGTACTTCTTCGCCTTCTCGACGAAGCCTTCGAACTTGTGCCGGTTCGCGGGCGAGAGCGGGACCCACATCGAGACCATGATGCCCTCGCGCAGGATGACATCCTTGAGGTCGCCGGGCTGGAGCTTGATCACCGCGGCTTTGCCGCTGGGCATGCTGCTGCCGCTACCCGAGTTGAAGAGGTAGCTGGTGATGCCGGCCGCGAGCGCTCGCGGGATGGAGTCGGCGAAGGGATCGATTCCATCGGCGAGTTTGCCGGAGCTGGTTTGGAGCCCGAGATTGGAAGCGTTCAGGGCGAGGAAGCCGGGGGTGATGTGCTTGCCCGAGACGTCGACCTTCTTGCACCCCTTGGGGATTTTGATGTCGACGCCGATCTTCTCGATCTTGGAGCCGTGGGTCAGGACGGTGCCGTTGCGCAGCACCTGTCCATTGCCGACGTGGATCACGGCGCCGACATAGGCGACGCGGGGCAGCTGTTCTTTCTTCTTGGCCGCTTCCGGTTTCTTGGCTTTGGGGGCCTCGGCGCTGCTGCGCTTGAGCGTTGGTTTCTTGCTGGTCGGGACTTGGGCCTTGAGCATGCCGCTGCTCAGGGTGAGCAGGGCGAGGCTGAGGGCGAATGAGAGGGGCTTCACTGGCTCTTCTCCTTGTTGCGGCGCAGCGTGACCTCGCGCCCCTCGAAGAGGACGTGTTGGCGCTGGGCGGCCGGGCTGAAGGGGTCGCGGTCGAAGTGGATCAGGTTGGCGTCTTTGCCGGCTTCGATGCTGCCGACGCGCTTGTCGATGCCCAGCCACTTGGCCGGCACCGAGCTCATGCTGGCGATCAGGTGGACGGGGCGGTGCCCGGCTTGAACCAGCTGTCCGAGCTTGAACCAGAAGGGTGCTTCCTGCCGATCTCCACCGGGAAAGATCATGAGTTCGTGACCACGTTTGCGCATCTCGCCGAGGAGGTCGTAGTAGATCGCGGTGAAGGGTTTGTAGGCGAGTTCTGGGGGAAGTAGCAGTGGCGCCGGGCCAGGCTTCTTCTTGGACGCCTTCAGGACACGATCAATGGTCTTGGTGGCGCCTCGCTGAAAGGGGTAGAAGATCGTGAGCGCGAGTTCCACATCGCGCAGAGCGTCTTGAGCGTGGAGCAAGGTGGTCGCCCCGTTCACCGAGAGCACGATCTTGCGCTTGCCCTCAAGAACGTCGGCCAAGATGGCTATGCGAGGATCCTCTTTTTTCGGGGCCGGCTTTTTGGCTGGGGCCTTGGGCGCCGGCTTCTTCGCCGCTGGCTTGGGCTGAGCTTTGGGGCTCGGCTTGGGGGCCGGCTTGGGGGCCGGCTTCTTGGCCTCCTTTTTCGCTGGGGTCGGCTTCGCTGTCGGCTTAGCTGCCGGCTTGGCCGCTGGTTTCGGTGTGGGCTTCGCTGCGGCCTTGGGCTTCTTGCGCTCTGCGATCAGCTTCTTGGCTTTGTCGAAGTTGGCGCGGAGCATGCTCTTAGCTGCGCTGCCGATCCCCGCTCCCATCCAAAGGTAGCTATCGTCCTTGAGGATCATGTCCTTGGGCTTGCCGCCCGGGCGCACGATCGCGGCCTGGCCGGGGAAACCGATGCCGTTGGGCCTGACCGCGACGGTGGTGATGCCCCAGCGGAGCATCTTCGCCCAATCGGCACTGAGTGGGTCGATCTTGCTGGCGACCTTGCTTGTCGGGGCAAACTGCGCTTTGCCGCCGCCGGGTCGGCCATTGCCGCGGAGGCGGAAACGGCGGCCCTGGATGACGATGAATTGTTGGCCGCCGCCAGCGCTGCTGCCGCCCTTGATCCCGGCCCGTGATGCCGGGTGGATCAAGCCGGGTAGGAGCACGCCGCCCTCGATGCGTTCGTAGGAGGCTGGGACTTCGAGGTCCTTGCCGATCTTTTCGAAGCATCCTCCCGAGATCAGCACGGTGACCCCTTGGAGTACGGCGTTCTTGCCCTTCTTGCCGGTGTAGACCTTGCAGTTGACGAAGGCGTAGCTCTTCGTCTTGCCCAGAATTTCCTGGGCGGGGCTCTTCTCGGCGAAGGGGGAGGCCACCTTTTGTGCCAGCGCTGGTGTTGCGAGGAGGGAGAGAGCTAGGGCCAGTTTGGCCCCATGGTAGGTATTTCTTTGCATCAGGATTCTCCCTCGCTCAGTAGCGGCGGCTCTTGGGGTCTGCATCGTGGTCGACGTAGAAGCAGCCGTTGACCATGACTCGGCGCACATGGCAGCGTGGATCTAGGGGGTCACCGGTCCAGACCACGAGATCGGCATCCTTGCCGGCCTCGATGCTGCCGACCCGGTGTTCGATGCCGATGAAGCGGGCGGGGTTGAGGGTCAGTCCCCGGAGCGCCCAGCGTGCAGGCAAGCCGAGGCGCACGGCCATGGCCGCCTGTAGGGGCAGCTGCTCCAACGGCACGACCGGCGAGTCGGTGTTGATGGCGATGCCGAACTCGCCGACCCCGACGACAGGCTTGTCGCCGCCGAGAAAGCCGCCGCGTGCCCAGTAGCTGGCCAGGCCGCGCATCTCACCGGTGACGTTGTCGAGCATGAACTGACGTGGGCCGAGGCAGATGGGCACGCCACGCTTGGTCGCTTCGCCCGCTAGGCGATAGGCGTTGAAGGTGCCGTGATCGACGAAGATCCAGAGCCCAAACTCATCTCGCAGCTGGCGCATCGTCTGCAGGCAGACCTGGTACACCTGCGTGTGCACGCTGATCGGATACTCGCAGCGGAAGAGGCCGCGCAGATACTCGAGGCTCGGGTCGAGTTCGGGCTTCTGGCGCTTGCCGGCGTAGTAGTCCTCCCACTTCAGGTAGTACTTGCGCGCGCGGTTGAGGGTGGCGCGCAGGCCCCAGTTCATCCCGGTGCGACCAAAGCCCATGTCGCCACTGCGGCGCTCGGGGTTGCCGGCCTGGGCCACCTTGAGGCTGCCGGGGAAGCGGATCAGCGCCTCTTCCGCGCTCCGGCCTGCGGTTTTGGTCAGGGTGCCGAAGCCGCTCATATTGGTGCCCGAGCCTGGGATGTAGAGCAGGCTGGTGACGCCGCCGAGCAGGGCACGCGCCATCAGATCGTGGTGCATGCCGACCAGGTCCAGGGTTCGGAGTTCCGGATTGGTCTGGTGGACCATGTCGTTGAGGTCCCAGGTCTTGCCGGCGATGTGCGAGTGCAGGTCGATGAAGCCCGGCAAGAGCCAGCCATCACCCACGTCGACTTTCTCGAAGCCTTCGGGCACCTCGACATGGCCGCGCTTGCCAACCGCGATGATCTTGCCCTTAGAAATCAGCACCACGCCGTCGTGAATCGGGGCGGTCGCGATCGGCAGGATCTTGTGGGCATAGATGGCGTAGTCGGGGGACTCGAACTCGGTCGGGCCCCACTTCGCGACCTTGTGCTGGTCGATGGCGGGGCGGCGGCCGTAGTTGACGCGGAAGCTCTTGACGCCGAGGTCGAGGAGCCGGTCTTTTGGATCCTCATCCGGAAGATCGATGTTTTTGGGGAGCTTGCTGGGGTTCTGTGCCGGCAGAGCGACCGGCGGCAGGAAAAACGCCGCCAAAGTCGCCAAAGCGAGCATGCTCTCGAAGGGTCGATGGGTCTTCATCACTTCAGCTCCTCGAGGGCGGCGCGGATGTCCTGCCACGTGCCCGTTTTCTGTTTGCCATGGATCCAGACGCCGAGCACCCGGCTCTGTAGGTCGAAGGGGTCGCCGTCGAGCAGCACGAAGTCGGCGCTCTTGCCGAACTCGAGGCTGCCGATCTCCGAGTCGACACCGAAGTGCCGCGCCGGGTTCGAACTCAGCATTCGCAGCGCCAGACGTGGGTCGAGGCCCCCTGCGACGGCCCAAGCTGCATGGGTTGGCAGCAGCATCGTGCCGGTTTGGGCTCGGCTCACCAGGATCGGGTCAAAGCCGGCGTTGGCGTGCTTCTGCTCGGCCAAGTACTGCGGCAGCATCACCTGGATCTTGCCCTTGCGGTAGAGGATGTCCTCTACGGTGAAGAGCAGGCCGATGCGGCAGCCGCTCGGGAGCTGCAGTGGCTGCTTGGCGATCTCGACCCAGCCGGAGATGCTGCTGGCACTGAGGACCAGGCGGAGCTTGCTCTTGACGACGATGGCGTTGATCGCCGCCTGTGCGGCCGCGCGTCCATTGAAATGGACGACGAGAGGAATCTCTCGACGCAGGACTGGGCCGAAGGGCTCCAGGGCATGGTTGAGCTTCTTCTTTGGCTGCGTCTTGGTCGCGGGCTTGGCGCTTGGCGCTGCCTTCGAACTGGCGTCCTGCTTGGTGAGCTCGAAGCTCGCCTTCCCTGGGCCGCCGGTGACCTTGCCGCTCATCGTCTTGCCGCTGACCTTCGCCGTGAAGGTGAGTTTGCCGGCGTTGGGCACGGTGGCGGTGAAGCTCAGGGTCGGCGGTTTCCAGCTGCCCTGGATCGGGACGGGGCTGGGGAGGAGCGGGATGCGGAACTTGCCAGAGACATGGCTGCCCTTGAGCTCCAGGGTCACCTGCACCGGGAGGGGGTGGGGAGCGGGGCCGATCAGCTTTCCGCTCCAGTTGCCGCTGATCGGGTCAGCGGCCTTGCTGGGCTGCTTTTGCTGGGAAGCTTTCTCTTTCTTGACCAGCGGCTTTGCCGGGGCGTTCTTGGCGGCAAAGTACTTCTTGGCCCCGGCGATGGCGGCCAAGATTTGCTTTTCACCGGCGGCGCCACCGCGGGTGACGGTCATGCGCAGTCCGGCCAGCTCTCGCACATAGAAGTGCTCGGCGTCGCCGCTGGTATGAACGGCGGCGACACGCGGTCCGAGTGGCCCGCCGCTATCGGGGGTGACGAAGACGCTGGTGACGCCGGCTTTGCGCGCGAGCTCGAAGCTCGCATCCTCGGCTTCGAGGGCCTTGGCGACGTCAATGTCGCTCTTGGCCTTGATCGTTGCCGGGCGGCCAGCGAGGCCGACCGTGGCGTCGAGGTGGAGGCCGAGCTTGCTGGAGGCATCGATGAAACCTGGCGTCAGTACGGCGCGCGGCGCTTCATACAAGCTGCAGCCAGGAGGCAGAGCAGCATGGCTGCCAGCGTCGTAGATGCGGCCGTTCTTGACCACGATCAGGGCGTTCTTCTCTTCGCTGCCATCGCCTCGGAGCAGACGACCGACGCGGATGGCGTAGGTGCTGGCTTGCTCCTTACTCTCGTGAACGGTCTTGCCGTCGATGAGCACGCGGGTGATGCGGCTGCGGGCATCGAAGGGGGAGCCGGTCAGCACCACCATGTCGGCGTCCTTGCCGACTTCGATGCTGCCGACACGCTGATCGACACCGAGGGCCTTGGCGGCTTCGGAGCTGATCGCGGCGAGGGCCTTGCTGCGCGGCATGCCGAAGCGAGAGGCCAGTCCAGCGAGCATGCGCAGGGAGGGAAGATCCTCTTCGTCGCTCGGTGCCAGCACGACCGGCACGCCGGCGCGGGCGAGCTTGCCGGCCTGAGTGGGGCTGGCCAGGCGTAGGCGAGGATCCTCCGGGTCGTAGTCTCCCTCTAGGGTGCGTCCCAGACGCAGAGCCATAGGGGTTACAACAGGGATGCTGCCGGTAGCCAGCCGCTTGGCGACGCGGTCCGCTTCCTTGGGAAGCTCAAGGATGACCTTGAGGCCCAAGCGTTTGGCGAAGTCGAGGCCGTGAACGATGTCGGCAGCCGTGCTCGCGCGCAGGCGCACGGGCAGCTTGCCGGCCATTGCTGCCCGCAGCGGGGCGAGGCGATAACGCTGCTCGGCTGGGCCGAGGCCGCCGTATACGAGGCGGGTGTCGCGGGCCTCGGCGAAGGCTGCCTCTAGCACGTCGATCTGGCTGGCCCGGGTACTGCCGAGCTGCCGCCGCGCCGGCTTCAGCGGGTTGTCGCTGGTCGGCGACATCACCGGCTCATAGACGCTGGGGATTTGGTTGCGGGAGCTGGCGTTCAGCGTGAGTACAAGGGCTGCGTCCATGCGGAGCAGGCGCGACTCGGGGCTAGTTCCTCCGGTCTTGACCACGGAGCCGATACCGGGCATTAGCCTCTGCTTGCCGGGGCTCAGATAGAGGGTGGTGATGCCCGACTTGATGAGCTTGTCGTCGTTCTTTAGGAGTTCGTAGTTTTCTCCGGCGCGGATGTCGGGGCTGAGGTTGTAGGACCCGTTTTTGGCAACGCGCTCGCTGAAGGCTGCGACGAAGCCGGGGACGATGCTGCGGCCGCGCAGGTCGAGGAGCTTCTGGGCTCCGAAGCTGTCGTTGGGCTTGGCAGGGTCGTCGCTTGCGATCTTGGTGATCTTGCCGCCTTGGACGGCGATCAGGACCTTGTGCAGAACCTGGCCGTTGCCGACGTGCACGGTGCCCGCGCGGATCAGCAGCGACTCCTTGCTGCTGTCTTGGCCGATGGCGGGCGCGGCTGCAGTGAGCAGCAGCGCCAGGGCAAAAGCGGTGGACTTCATCGGCTCTGCTTCCTCCCCTTGCCATCCTTGGGCTCGCGAAGACGCTCGCCGCTGAGCTCGCGCAGTCGCCGGTCCTTGCTGCGGTCGTAGGCGATTTGCCCTTCGAGGATGAGGTACTTGACCAGCGACTCGGGCTCGAAGAGGGGGGCGCTCAAAACCTGGATATTGGCGTCGAAGCCGGGAGCGAGACGGCCCACGCGCTTGCCGAGGCCGAGGATGCTCGCGGGCATCGAGGTGAACATTTCGATAGCGACTGCTTCGGGGATTCCATGGCGAACGCAGGTCGCGACCTGCCACCAGGGATAGAGCCCTGCCGGGTTGGAGCTGCTGCCGCCACGGCGTCCGCTCATTCCTGAAACCCGGGAAGTGATCGCGAACTTGAGGCCGGCGTCGTAGAGGACCTTGGCCGGGCAGATGATCTCTTCGCGGCCGCTCTCCTCGTCCTTCTTGAGGATCTCCAGCTCGCTGTCCAAGACCAGCGGGATCCCGCGGGCCAGCTTCAGCAGATCGACGGCCTTGTAGCACTGGGCGCCGAGCACCAGGACGGCAGGGAAGCGGTAGCGCTTGATGATGCGCAGCGCCGGCAGGATCTCTGAGGGGCCGGGCACGTAGATGTAGGCGGTGTGCTTACCCGCGAGCAGGTCGAGCAGAGGCTTTTGGACCTCCTGGATCTCTTCGCTGAAGGACTCCGCCGTCGTGGCACCATTGGCCTTGTCCTCGGCGAACTCCTTCTTGCGCCGCTCGTAGCCCTTCTTGTAGGCGATGGCGTCATCGAGAGCTTTCTCCACGGCAGCGATCTGGGCGCTGCGGCTGCCTTGGCGCGGGGCGAGGGAGAACTTGAGGCCGGCCTGGCTGATGACCGCCATCTCCTCGGGGCTGGCGCCGAAGGGCCGCACGACCATGCCGAAGCCGGCGACGACGGTGCGGTTGCCGGGGAGGACATGCACGGTGCCTACGCCGTGACGGCGCAGGAACTCAAAGTTGGGGCTTGAGGGGTCGATCGAGTCGGCGACGGTGAGCTGAGGCGTCACCGGCATGTTCTCGTTGCCCTGGTCCATGCCGCCGGGGTAGTGCGCGTGCACCCAGGACGGGAGGATGCTGTCGCACTCGATGACTCGGGCGTTCCAGTCCTCTTCGAGCTTCTGCCCGATCTTTTTGATCTTGCCGTCCTCGACCAAGATGACGGCGTTTTTCATGGTCTTGCCGCGGCCCAGGTAGGCGTTCTTGGCCTTGATCACGAGAGTCTCGCGTGCGACGAGCGTGGAAGGCAGGAGGGCGGCGAAGGCGAGAAGGCTCAGGCTCTTCCCCAGCTTCGAGCTCAGGAACTTCGGGGTTGCGGTCATCGGGGTCACGCTCGGACGAGTGGCAGAACGGAAGGGAATGGGGAGTTTCATCGGAGCTGACGCTCCTGCCCGTCGATGAAGACGTGGCGAAGCTGCGTCGTTCGACGCAGCGGGTGCTCGGACCAGACGACGATGTCGGCGTCGCGGCCCTTGGCGAGGGTGCCGACGCGATCCTGGATGCCGAGGATGCGAGCGGGCACGGAGGTGATCGCTTCGAGAGCGGCTTGGCGGGGTAGGCCCTGGCGAACTGCGAAGGCGGCTTCGTGCACCAGCGCCAGCGAAGCTAGGCCTTGGCCGGTTTGCAGGGCGAGGGGCACGCCCTTCTTGGCGAGTAGCGCCGCGGTGTCGAGTTGGACGCGCGAGCGGTCGATGGGGTCGCGCTGCAGGCTTGGCGGCGTCAGGACGACGGGGGTCTTGGCGGCGATGAGGTAGTCCAAGACGTAGTAGGCCTCGCTAGCGCCGTCGAGCACGATGTCGATACCGAACTCCTCTGCTAGCCGGAGCGCGCTGCGGATGTCGTGTTCTTGTCGTGCGGTCATGCGCAGGAGCAGTTTCTTGTCGAGTACCTTCCGCAGCACGGCCAGCTTGTCGTCGCGCAGTTTGACCGGCTTGCCCGAGTCGCGGCTCTGCATGGCTTTGTAGAAGGCATTCCGTACCTCCCAGACCACAGCCATGCGCGTGGTCGGGCGGCGGTTGTAGATACTCGTGGGCATGCCAAAGCGCGGTGGGCCGTTACCGGCAGAGGGCAAAGCGCCCATGGTCACGCGCAGGCCGGATTCGGCCTTGACGATGCGATCGCCCAGGCTCGGGCCGGCGGTCTTGATCACCGCACCGATCCCGCCAAAGACGTTGAAGCCGCCGGGGGCGACGTAGGCCGAGGTGACACCGTGGCGCAAGGCCTTGCGGAAGTCGTCTGACTCCGGGTCAATGGCGTCGAGGACGCGGATCTGTGGGGTGACCTCGTCGCTCTGCTCGTTCTCATGCGGGCTGGGCAAACCGAGGCTGGTATTGGCGTCGATGAGGCCGGGAGTGATCCAGGCACCCTTGAGGTCGATGGCCTTGACGCCTTTCTTTTCGAAGGCGCCCTTGCCGAGCTCGGTGATGCGCCCGTTCTGGAAGGCGACCCAGCCGTTTTCGATGGGGGCGCCCTTGCCGGTAAAGACGGTGGCGTTGTAGAGGACGGTCCGGCGCTCTTGGGCGAAGGCTGAAGCAGCGAGGCAGGTGAGCCAGGCTGCACAGGTCATCAGGGACAGGCGCTTCACAGCTTGGCTCCTTTCTTTGAGGTTTTGGGCGTTGGGCTTGCCTCGTAGAGCACCTCGCCCCGACGCAGGACGAGGAGGGGGCGAGCGCGGAGCTCCGTTGGAGGATGCGACCAGACCACGATGTCGGCGTCGCGCCCGCGCAGCAGTGAACCGACCTGCTTGTCGAGGCCGGCGAGACGGGCGGGCACACTGGTCACGCTGGCGATGGCCCGCATCGGATCGATGCCGGCCTGGACCAGGAGGGCCAGGGTGCATTGGAGCTGCGGGAGATCCATGCGAGTGCTCTCTTCGCCGGCGAAGGCGAAGGGGATGCCCTTGGCAGCCAGAAGCTGCGGGAGCTTCCTCTTGCGGGCTGAGCTTTGCAAGCTTAGGGGGCGGAGCACCACGCTGAGTTGTGACTTGGCGAGCTGGTCGAGAACGAACTCGGCCTCATCGACGTGGAGCAGGAAGGCGTTGAGGCGATGGGTCTTGATCAGACGGATCGCTTGCAGGATCTCGGCCCGCGTTTGGCAGGCAATGCCCACGCTCTGCTTGCCGCTGAGGACCTGGGCAAAACGAGCCATGCCGGGGCTGAGCTTTCTTGGGGCGCCGACGCTCGGGGCCTGGAGCCTCTCGATCTTGCGCTTGAGCAGGTCGCTGGCGCCGAGCAGGCTCGTGGGCTCGCGTTCGCGATTCAGCATCGAGCGGGTGAAGGAGAACTTCATGTAGCTGGCTGCGGGGCGCTCGCTCTGTCCCGGGCGCAGGAAGGCGGCCAGGCCGCCGACGAGGCTGGTATTGCTCGGGGCGAGGACGAGGGAGGTGACGCCGCAGCGAGCCAGCAGCTTCCAAGCTGGGTCGGCCGGGTCGTAGGCGTCGGCAGCATCGAAGTCGGGGAAGAAGGAGACGACTTGTTCGGCCAGCTCGTTCTTGGCGCCCAGGCTGCTATGTATGTCGACGAAGCCGGCGGTGGCGAAGCCCTTGGGGAAGGACCAACGCTTCTCGGCTGAGAGGCGGCTGCCCTGGGATGGGTTCGCTTGACGCCCGAACTCTTGGATCTTGCCGGCCCGTAGTACGAAGCTGAGGTTCTTGAGCTGCTGCTTGGCGTCGAGCTGAGCGCTGCCTACTTGGAGGATGCGCAAGCTCTTCTGCGCGTGCAGCTGCGTGCTGAGGATGCTGGGCGTGAGGAAGAGGGGCAGGAGGGCTGCCGTGCTCGTGGGGAACAATCGCATTACTTCTTTTCTCCTGCTTGGCCCTTTGCGCTGCTCTTGCTGAGGAGCTGCACCTTGCCGTTGCGGATCACGGCCATGGGGTGGGAGCTGGGGGAGAGCGGATGAGCGGTCCAAAGGACCAGGTCCTCGCTGCCGCCGCCGGGGGTGCAGCGCAGGGCTGCGGCGCTGATGGCGGAGAGGGCGCTGTGCTCGGGCATGCCCCAGGCCACAGCGCGAGCGGCCAGGAGTCGGAGCTCGGGGCCGGCGTTCTTGTCGGCGCTGGCGAGCGCGACCTCGACGCCCTTCTTGGCCAGGAGAGCGGCCAGATGCGGCACGTGCTCGTCCAGCAGCTCGAAGCGGCGTTCGTCGTACTTGCTGGGGCTGAGGACGACACGCACTCCGGCGCGGCGAAGCTCCTCGGCCATGGGCAGGGCTTCGGTTGCGCCCAGCAAGGTCCAGTTGCGCAGGCCATGCTCGGCCATCAGCTTGAGGAGGGCTCGGATCTCGCCCTTGCGATGCGCTTCGATGCGAAGAGGAAGCTCTCCGTCCAGGACACGGAGCAGCTCGTCGAGGGCTGGGTTGTCCTTGGGCTGCTTGGGGTATTTGGGGCGCGGCGGCGCCTTCGCGGCGGTCTTCGCCCCTTTCTTGGGGGCGGGCTTCTTGGTCGCGGTCTTGCTCTTGGCCTGGGCTGCTAGCGCCATCTTGCGGAGTGCCGCCATACGCTGCGGCGGGGGCAGCTTGCGGATGATGGCCAGCTGCTGCGGGCTCGGGCGGAAGCTGATCCTGCGTGTTTTCGGCTGGGTTGCTGCGGCCTTTTGCCCCGGCTTTAGCGGGTGCTTCTTGTAGTAGGCGAGGAAGTCCTTGCGCTGCTTCGCATAGTTCTTGAGGTCCTTGGCGAACTTTTCCTTCGCCTCCCGGTACTTCTTGGCCGCCTGAAACTGCCTGGCGAGGCCTTCGACCGCTGCGGCGCGTGAGAGGTTGCTCCCATTGCTGCTGGGGGTGGAGATGCGGATGTCGAGGGCGCTCTTCTTGGTGGCGAGGCGGGGGCCGCGGCGCCGGTCGAGTTCGACCAGGGCGCCTTGGCCGCCGACGAAGCCCACGAGGGATGCGGGGGCGTAGACCTTGGTCAGGCCGCCGCGCAGCTGCAGCTGCTCCCAGCCCTCCTGCCAGGTCATCAGCAAGGCGCTGGCTTTGGTGGCTGGATTGGCCTTGCTGTCGCGGAGGTCTGCGGAGTCGCGGAACCAGCGGCTGTTGGCGTCGACGAGACCGGGAGTCAGCCAGAGTTCTGCGCTCTGCTTGCTGAGGTCCAGGCGCCGGGCCTTGATCTCGCCTTCTTTGGGGAAGAGGCTCTCGGCGAAGAAGCCGAGAGCCTTCTTGCCCTTGAAGGCTAGCCAGCCGCCGGCGCAGTCTTGCACCTTGGCCCCGAGCTTGGGATGCCAAGCGTGTCGGACCCGGACGAGGAGCACGCGCTTGTCGCTGAGCAGCTTGGCGAGCTGAGCCGCGCGGGCGGCATCGGGCTCACTGTCCTTGCGGGCGCTTGGATTGGCTCCTTTGTCTAGCCAGGTATCGGGGATCTTGCCCGGCTTGAAGCTCTGGCCGCTTTGGGCACCCAGGGCGGCGGTGAGGAGAAGGGCAGGGAAGGCCGAGGCCAAGATGGGGCCGGGGCCGCGACTTCGAATCGCGTTCATGAGCAAGGTCGCGAGCTTCGTCCAGGGGGGGGGCGGCAGCGCTGAGGCGATGCCGTGAAAAGCTGGCTCCGTGAAGTCGTTCGCTGAACAGGCTTCGGCGGAACCGTCCGAAGGGCAAACCGAAGCGCTCTCTACGGAGGAGGCGGCGCTCGTGCTGGTTCGCAGCTGCGGTTTTTCCCGCATTGGCGTCGAGCCGCAGCGAGGAGCGAGAGCCTAGCGCTGGAAGGCTGCTGAAACAGTCTTGCGAATGGCAGAGTGCCGGATTCGCCTTTCCCTGGTGCGGGGATAGGCAGGCGCATCCAAGGGCTTGGCTAGGGTCTGGGTTTAGGGGCCGAGCTGGGGAAGCGGGTGCCGCCGACCCAGGGCGCGACTCCCGCTGCGGGCTAGCGAAGGCCTGGGTATGGAGCTCTTAGAAGCTGTGGAACCTGGAGGCATCGGAGAGCTGCAGCTTGGAGACCTTCCAGTTTTTGGGGTCGCTTTTGTCGATGCGCAGGAAGAGCGCCTGCGTGGTGAGACTGATCTTGGCGGGGATGCGGGCAAAGCCGGTCTCGGCCGTGCCCTTGGCATCCAGGGCGATCCCGCTCAGGACGGTCAGGGTCTTGGGGTCGAGGAGCAGCTCGCCCCAGGGAGTGGCTAGCGGGCTCTTGGCTAAGGAGCCCAGCATCGGAATGGCGAAGCAGGCGTCCTTGCTGCCGGGCTTGAAGCCGTCGGCGGCGAAGCTCCAGCCGCCCTGATCTCCACGCGTCGCGTGGACGTGGACGGACTCGGGGCCGATGATCGTTTGCTCGCTCCCGTAGGCGCTCTTGGCGCTGCGAACCTTGAAGCGGACCACCGGCTCGCCGAAGAGCAGCCCGGCGTGCAGCGTCGAGCGCGGGCTGAACCAGGGCTTGCTCCCGGAGCCGCTCAGGTAGTGGGCGTAGATGCGCGGCGGTGCCTGGGGCGACATTTTGAGGCTGTTGCCCGGGCGGTAATGCACGGTGCAGATGTCGGTGCTCGGGTGGCGCGGCTTGGGCAGGACGATGCGGATGCCGGCGTCGCCGGGGACCTGCGTGGCCGGCTTGGCGGGCGTGAGTGTGTATTTGTAGGCCGCCCGGCCCTGGCTGGTGCCGAAGAGGTTGACCGTGAACTTGAGCAGCAGGCCGCTGCTGCTGCTGTCCGGCTTCTCCTGTCCCAGCGACTTGACGACGGCCAGCTCCACCCGCTCGGAGGTCGATTGCTCTTGGTCCTCCAGCACCAGCTCGAAGCCGGTGACCGTGCCCTTGCCGATGCGGAAGTCGCGATCGGGCATCATGTAGAGGGTGTCGACCTGAGTATTGGTCTGGCGCCCGGTTTGGGTGCCGAGGGGGGTGAAGAAGAGCTTGGAGTTGCGGCTCGAACTCTGCGCCGCAGTGCTGCTGACGAGCAAAAGGGCGCATAGTGCGGCGGCGGCCGTAGCTAGGAGAGTGCCACGCATCGGAGAACTCCGGGTGAGGGTCGGATCGAGCGGAAGGAAGGATGCTAACAGGCCGGAGCTGATTGGGGCAGAGCTGGCTAGCCCCGGAGTCGTGGGATCGCTCCGGGGCTTTTTTTCGCGGGCTGGGCTGGGCTGCAGGCCGGCGCCGAGCTACTTGGCCACGAAGTTGACCAGTCGCCCGGGCACCACGATCTCCTTGATCAGCTGCTTGCCCGCGAGCTGGGCGGCCACGGCGTCGCGTGCCTTGGCCAGGATCTCGTCCTTGGGGGCGTCCTTCGCGATCTTGATGTGGCCGCGAACCTTGCCCAGGACCTGGACCGCCAGCTCGACCTCGTCGTCGACCAGTAGCTTCTCGTCGTAGCCGGGCCAGTCCTCGGTGGAGATCGAACTCTGGTGTCCGAGGCGCTGCCATAGCTCCTCGCCCAGGTGCGGGGCGAAGACGGAGAGGATGCGCAAGAAGCGCTCTGCCTGCGAGCGGCTCAGCGAGTCCGGCTGCTTGGTGGCATCGTTGACGAAGACCATCATCGCCGAGATCGCGGTGTTGAAGGCCATCTTGTCCAGGTCGCCGCTGACCTTGGCGATGCAGCGGTGCAGCGAGCGCTCGAGAGCATCCTCATTGGGGCGCTCTTCGGCGAGATGCGGGTGCAGCTCGGGGGCGCTGCCTTCGCGCGGCTCTTCGGGCACGTAGAGACGCCAGGCACGGTGCAGGAAGCGGTGCACGCCGGGGAGGTCGTCCGGGTTCCACGGGCAGCTCTGCTCCAGGGGCCCCATGAACATCTCGTAGAGCCGCATGGTGTCGGCGCCCCAGCGCTCGACCACGTCGTCGGGGCTTTCGACGTTCTTCAGGGTCTTGGACATCTTGGCGATGATGCGATCGAGCTTCTGGCCCGTGTCCTTGTGGACCCACTCATTCTCGCCCTTTGCCTCCGCTTCGTCGGTGGGGATGAGGCGGCCGGTCTCGTCCTTGAAGGCGAAGCTCAGCACCATGCCCTGGTTGAAGAGGTTCTGGAACGGCTCCTTGGTCGAGACCAGACCCAGGTCAAAGAGCACCTTGTGCCAGAAGCGCGCGTAGAGCAGGTGCAGCACCGCGTGCTCGGCGCCGCCGACGTAGAGGTCGACGGGGCCCCAGTAGCTCTCGGCCTCGGGGGACCAGGCGGCGGCATCGTTCTGCGGGTCCATGAAGCGCAGGTAGTACCAGCAGGAGCCGGCCCACTGCGGCATGGTATTGGTCTCGCGCACGAACTCTTCGCCGCTGCTGGGGTCGGTGACCTTGACCCACTCTGTCGACTTGGCCAGCGGCGGGTCCATGGATTCCATCGGAGAGAAATCACTCATCTCCGGCAGCGTGACCGGCAAGTCCTCCTCGGGCACCAGGTGATGCTGCCCGTTCTTGTCGTGCAGGATGGGGAAGGGCTCGCCCCAGTAGCGCTGGCGCGAGAAGAGCCAGTCGCGCAGGCGGAAGTTCACCTGGGCCTCGCCCAGGCCCTTGGCCTCTAGCCACTCGATGGTCTTGGCCTTGGCCTCCTTGGTCGGCAAACCGTCGATGGACAACTCGCTGCTCGTTGAGTTGCAGGCCAGGCCTTCGCCGACGAAGCAGTACACGTCTTGGCCGTCCTGCTGCCCGTCGCGGACAAAGCCCTTCTTCTCGGCTGCTTTGGGGTCCTTGGGGCGCTGGCCGCCATCGATGACCTGGAGGATCTTGATGCCGTGCTGCATGGCGAAGTCAAAGTCGCGCTGGTCGCCGCCAGGCACGGCCATGATGGCGCCGGTGCCGTAGCTCATCAGCACGTAGTCGGCGATCCAGATCGGGATGCGCGCGCGAGGATCCTCTTTGGGGAAGATCGGGTTCCAAGCGTAGGCGCCGGTGAAGACCCCGCTCTTGTCCTTGTTGAGCTCGGTCCGGTCGAGGTCGCTCTTGGAGGCCGCCTGCTTTTGGTACTCGCGCAGGGCCTCGGCGTGTTCGGCGGTGCAGATCTCGTTGGCGTAGGGGTGCTCGGGCGAGAGCACCATGTAGCTGGCGCCAAAGAGGGTGTCGGGCCGGGTGGTGAAGACCGGCAGCGCCTTGTCCTCGTGCCCGTCGATGCTGAACTCGACGCGGGCGCCCTCGCTGCGGCCGATCCACTCGCGCTGCATGGCCTTGATCGACTCGGGCCAGTCCAGCTCTTCGAGGTCGTCGAGCAGGCGCTGGGCGTATTCGGTGATGCGCAGCATCCACTGCCGCATCGGCCGCTTCTCGCAGGGGTGGTCGCCGCGTTCGCTGCGACCGTTTATGACTTCCTCGTTGGCGAGCACGGTGCCCAGGGCGTCGCACCACCAGACCGGGGCCTCGCTGATGTAGGCCAGGCCCTTTTGGTAGAGCTTGCTGAAGATCCACTGGGTCCAGCGATAGTACTTCGGGTCTGTGGTCTTGATTTCGCGATCCCAGTCGTAGCCAAAGCCCAGGCTGATCAGCTGCTGCTTGAAGCGGGCGATGTTCTTGTCGGTTTCGACGGCCGGATGCGTCCCGGTCTTGATCGCATACTGCTCGGCGGGCAGGCCGAAGGCGTCCCAGCCCATCGGGTGCAGGACGTTGTAGCCCTGCATGCGCTTCCAGCGGGCGAGGATGTCGGTGGCGGTGTAACCCTCCGGGTGGCCGACGTGGAGGCCGGCGCCGCTGGGGTAGGGGAACATGTCCAGGATGTAGTACTTGGGCTTTGCGGCCTCGAAGTCTGCATCGCCCGGGTTGGGGCTGCGGAAGGTTTTGTGCTCCAGCCAGTGCTGCTGCCACTTCGGCTCGATTTCTGCCGGTTCGTAGCTGTTTCGACCCATGGTCCTCGATCCTTCTTGGGGCGCTGCTCGGACGAAAAGGAGGGAGACCATAGCAAATGGCATGGGTGACCGGAGCTTGCTGCTGGCTTAGTTTGTCAGGATGAAAGAGCAGGAGCCCGAAGCCAGCGCCAGTGATGCGAAGCCCGCCCGCTGGCAGCAGTCCTACTATCCGGCGCCGCTGGCCCGCTTTGAGGCCGTGCTGCTCGTTCTTAGTTCGCTGGCGATCTTGGGCTTTTTCGCCTGGATCCTGGTGGCCACCGAGCCCGATCGGCGAGGCCACGGCACCCATGAGCAGCTCGGCATGCAGCCCTGCGCTTGGCCGATTCTCTATGGCGAGCCCTGTCCGACCTGCGGGGTCACGACCTCGGTCTCTTGGCTGGCGCATGGGCGTCCGGACATGTCGCTGTGGACCCAGCCCTTCGGCTTCACTTTGGGGCTCGCGGCTCTGCTCTGGGTGCTGCTCAGCCTCCGCTCGCTCGTGCGCGGGGAGAGCCTGCTGTTCCGGGTCTCGCAGTGGCCGCTGCTCTGGATCACCTTGGGGGCGGGGGCCATTTTCCTCCTGGGCTGGGGCTGGGTGCACTGGACCTGGGAATCGCCGCTTCGCTGAGAGGATCGGCGTCTGGGCTTGCACTCGCTTCCGCTGGCGGCCGCGTCTAGCGTGGCTGCCTCATGGAGCAATGAGCATGAGCGAGAGCGCAGCAAAGTCTGAATCAGCCCGCGGCTTTTTTGGAAAGCCCGAAGTCCAAGCCATCCTCTACGGGAGCATCCTCGCCCTGATCCCGATTCTCTGGCTCGACCTCTTTCGCCTGGGGGTCCTGTTCTTCGCCATCCCGACCTGGGGCGGCCTGATCCTGGCGGCTTGGATCCTGGCCAAGGGCGGCGTGCTGCGGCCGATGCGGGGCATCCTGGTGGGGCTGGCGATTGGCATTCTTGCGGCCGGGCTGCGCTTTGGCCTGGCGCGACTCGACTACATCGACTCGATTCGCCATGACCGGACTTGGGATCAGTACTTCGCCAAGCACATCGAGGCGGAGCGGGCCAAGCCGGAGTACCAGGACCCGGAGAAGAAGCTCGAGATCGAGGCGAAGCTGGAGAAGGAGATCGAGAAGCGCGAGGCCTTCAAGGAGAAGGCGGATTGGCTACTCGGCATCGCCTATGCCTTCTTCTGCCCGATCTTCTTGGGGCTCTTGGGGGCGGTCTATGAATACTTCCGCCAGCGAAAGCGGCTGATGCGGCGCTAACTCCAA
>PDWJ01000323.1_pt1 | contig 72424 bp, 61 predicted proteins | sample 1430881 | NCBI WGS metagenome assembly PDWJ01 (sample SAMN01162460, study PRJNA174530) | Oral metagenome, whole genome shotgun sequencing project. | biome: Marine environment; feature: Marine mammal; material: Swab sample of the gingival sulcus; isolation source: swab sample of gingival sulcus...
TATATCGCTGCTCACCGTCCCGGCGTCTCTCGCTGGACTGTTCTCATCTATCGCCATGGTCCACGTGAAGCCGCCGTTATCGGCCAGGGAACTCAGGAACGGGTTCTCTGAGATGACATACAGGTCTGGAGAGGAGATATCCTCCACTATGGAGTAGGTCACTTTGGGAGTACTACCATCCTTGTTAAAAAAATCCCCATTCATGCTATCCCAGAAGATGCAGTTCGTCACGGTGGGGTTAGCGTGTATGATATTGGCCATCCCACCGCCACTGTCAATCGCTGTTGCCACGTTCCCCCAGAAGGTGCAGTTCGTCACGACAGGGTGGCTGTACAATCCGTTTATCATCCCGCCACCCTGCCCTCCCTCGTTCCTCGAGAAGGTGCAGTTCGTCACGACAGGGTGGCTGTACAATACGTTTAGCATCCCGCCACCCGAATCTCCCACCACGTTCCTCGAGAAGGTGCAGTTGCTCACGCTGGGGCTGCTCTGTTCAGCGTTCACCATCCCGCCACCAACTATTGCCGTGTTCCTCGAGAAGGTGCAGTTCGTCACTCTGGGGCTGCTGCTGTTGAGGTTGGCTATCCCGCCGCCGCCAATTGCCATGTTCCCAGAGAAGGTGCAGTTGCTCAGACTGGGGGTGCTGTTGCTGACGTTGGCCATACCACCACCAGCGAACGCTGCGTTCCCCACGAAGATGCAGTTTCTCACGCTGGGCTTGCTGTCACGGCTGTTGACCATCCCGCCACCAGCAACTCCGGAACCTCCACAGACGGTAAATCCGTCCAAAATCGCCGTGATGTCACAACTGATGGAGGTCACCACATGGAAGCTGTTCGTTCCCACGATATTATCCGCCGACACAGTTGCTCCGTTCACCTTATTGGCATCGTTATTATCGATGTCTCCCGTGAGGACCGTGACGTTAGCTGATACGTCCCGCTCTCCCAGGGTTGTCTCGCCTCCTGCGAACCCCCCGTAGAGCGCCACGTCGTTCGACAACACGAAGGAATCGGTGTTGCTGCTCCCGGGACGGTAGACGCCCGCCTTCACCCAGAACTCCACCTCGCCGCTCGCAGGGGTGACGGCTCTCAGAGCATCACGAAACTGAGGTTCGTCCAAAGCCGCAGCCCAGCTCAAACCGTCACCACCAACGCTTGTAGCGTCGACACGCAGGACCGTCACCGCCCAGGCGCAGCTCGTCAGAAGCGTTATAAGGATGACCAGCGTTCCCGCTGCCGCCCATCTTCGTGCACATCTGTTCTCACACATATGGATCTCTCCTTTCGTGAGTTCTATCAAAAAACACACAACAAGCAATATATTTTAGTATAGCACCAACAATGGGGATAGGGAGAGAATCGTAGAAGCGACCAAGGCATATCAGGCTCATGGAGGTCCTGGTCAACGAAGTACATCACCAATTAAGGAAGGGAGAGAGTTCTTGGATCTCTGTCGAAAGAGAGATATGAGTACACTGATGAGCAAACTCGGGCAATAACACGCAGATCAAGGGCGAATAACGACGATTCATTCAGGACAACCAGGAGAGGCTTTCAAAACGAACGACTCGGAAGCGCAGATATAGGAGAAGATGAGCGACCTAGGCCGTGAAAAATATCACGTTTCATCGTCTCGCATCTCAATGACAGATTGAAGGATTTCGAGGGCATCGATATGAGCCGTTGGAGTGTCGAGGGGATCAGAAGCAAGCAAAGCGTTCAGACGCAAAGTGAGATCCCATCGTGTGCGTCAAAGGACGGAGAAGGGACCGAAACTCAGAGATCGAGAAAAAAGCCTGATGCTCAGAGAAACCTGATAAAAGATGAAAGTCGTGGCTGAAAAACTCAAGGGCATGAGACTTTAAAAAAACCGCTCAGTTCATCATGAATGGCTATGGAGCCCTCTTGTTGATATCTACGAGAGTACGACATACAGCCTCAAACAAGTGAGACAAAAGAGTGCATACAAAACGTCAACCCCACTGGCCGTCTCGAGCGAGAACCCGACGGATATCCAGGGCAACCCCGGTTGATTCATCGATATCAATGACCACCGCGTTAAGGCGAACATCCTCTGTCGCCACCTCAAATCGTGAGGGAAGTCCTGTCAGGAATCGGGGCATGACGCTGTCCAGGGTCATGCCGATGGCACTGGTGAAGGCGCCGGTCATCCCCACGTCTGAGATATAGGCGGTCCCGCCGGGAAGCACTTCCTCGTCGGCGGTCTGGACGTGGGTATGGGTACCTAAAAAAGCCGAGATCCGACCGTCCAGATAGGCAGCCAGAACCCGTTTCTCCGACGTGGCCTCAGCGTGAAAATCCACCAGGATCGGATGATCCTCCACACTCTCCAAAAGCCTGTCAACGCAACGAAAAGGACAGTCGATAACCGGCATAAAGACCCGCCCCTGAAGGTTCAACACAGCCAGAGAGTGCTCTCCTTTACGAAGGATCATTCCCCCCCGGCCAGGGCAGCCTTCGGGGTAGTTGGCCGGACGAACTACCCGCTCTTCCTGGTCCAGGATCTCATAGAACTCCCGCTTGTCCCAGATGTGATTTCCCGACGTCAGTCCATCGATTCCCATCCGAAACAGCTCGTCCATGACTTTTTTCGTGAGCCCCCGACCGGCAGCGGCGTTCTCACCGTTGGCCAAAACGAAATCAAAAGGCCCAAGCTCACGGCGCAACTCAGGCAAAGCCTGAGCAACCATAGCTCTGCCCGGCTTTCCCACCATGTCACCGATGAACAGTACTCTCATGGCCCTACTTAGCGTATTCCACCGCCCTGAATTCCTTGATGGCGGTGACCTTGATCTGACCGGGGTATTTCATATCCTCCTCGATCTTCTTGGCCACGTCATAGGCAAGCTTGGCGATAACGCCCTCGTCAGAGAGATTAGGAGCCACCATGACTCGGACCTCACGACCAGCCTGAATAGCGTATGCCTTGCTGACTCCCTTAAAGGACTGGGCCAGACTTTCAAGTTTCTCGAGCCTCTTCACATACGCATCCAGACTCTCCCGACGAGCTCCGGGACGGGCAGCACTGATAGCATCTGCTGCTGCCACGATGACGTCGTAGACCGTCTGGACCTCCATATCCTCGTGGTGAGAGCCCACGGCGTTGACGATCTCTGGAGGCTCGTTGTATCTCTTGGTCAAGTCGGCACCGATGATGGCGTGGGGCCCCTCGATCTTGTGGTCTACCGCCTTGCCTATGTCGTGGAGCAGCCCAGCCCGCCGGGCCATCTCCTCGTCGGCCCCAACCTCAGCGGCGATGATTCCCGAGATATGGGCGACCTCCATACTATGCTTGAGAGCATTCTGTCCGTAGCTGAACCGATATCGCAGCGTTCCCACCAGACGAACCAGCTCGCTGTGCATGTGTTTGATCCCCAAATCTAAAAGGCATTGCTCACCGGCCTCTACGACCGACTCTTCAACTTCGACTGTGGCTTTCTGAATCAGTTCCTCGATCCGAGCCGGATGGATTCGCCCGTCCGTAACAAGACGCTCCAGAGCTCGACGAGCCACCTCTCTTCGGATGGGATCAAAACAACTTAAGGTTACAGCTTCAGGCGTGTCATCCACGATGAGATCGACGCCTGTTTCCGTCTCAAAAGCCCGAATATTTCGGCCTTCACGCCCTATAATTCGCCCCTTCATCTCATCAGACGGGAGGTTGACCACACTCACGGCTACGTCGGAACACGACTCCACAGCACAACGCTGCACAGCCGTCACCACGATCTCCCTGGCCCTTCGTGCCGCCTCTCGGCGGGCCTTCTCCTCCAGATCCTTCACCAGCATGCCTAAAGAGTGTTGAGCGTCCTCCTCCACTCCCTTCATGAGGATGTCCCGAGCATCGTCCCGAGAGAGCTGGGCTACTTCCTCAAGACGAAGGATCTGCTCTTGCTTCAACGTATCCGCTTCCTGGAGGCGTCGATCAGCCGATTCGAGCTTCTCTTTGAGGTCTTCCTCTCGACGAGCGATCTTATCCAACTTCCGTTCCAGGTTTTCCTCTTTCTGCTCGAGACGGCGTTCAGTCCTCTGAAGCTCGACCCGACGTTCCTTGACCTCGACCTCAACCCCTTGTTTCATCTGGAAAAGCTCTTCCTTAACCTCAGAAATCATTTCCCTCTTGAGATGATCTCCCTCCGAACTCGCCTTCTGTATGATGTCCTCCGCGGTCTTTCTGGCGTTGGCGAGATGTTGCCCTCCGAGAGATCTGGAAACGAGGAGACCACCGACAGAACCGATAGCCAGCCCCGCCAGGACCCCGAGAATCGTCGTAAAATCCATAGACAGATCTCAACTCCTTTTATTATGTGACAACGATGTTCCCTATTGTACAGGTTCCATAAAAGCCCAACAAGTCCCCAAGCCAGACAAAACAGAGACGGGGAGGAAGATTTCTGAGAACCTTCCTCCCCGTCAAGAACTATTCGTTTATCGTTTACGACTAAGGTAACTCCAACTCGCATCGTCGCTGATCGTACTCGTCGATAACGTCCTGAAGTGTCATCTGAGATGTGAGGGAGTCAATACTTCGACTGAGTTTTTCCCAAAGAATCCTCGCAGGACAATAACTGTCCCTTTTACACTCGCCGTAATCGACGCAATCTGCCAGGTGGATCGTTCCCTCCAAAGCCCCTATGATATCTGAAACGACGATGTCTCTGGGATGTCGGCTCAGGAAATACCCCCCATGGGCACCTCGAACGCTCGAGACCAGTTCGGCCCGGCGAAGCTTGGAGAAGAGCTGCTCCAGGTAGTTCTCGGGAAGGGCCTCAGAGTTGGCGACCTGGCTGATTGTTACAGGCCGATTGCCATTATAGTTCCGAGCTAACTGGATCAGAGCCCTCAGTCCATATCGGGTTTTTGTGGACAATTTCAAGAACATCACCTCCTTAGAAAAAAATTATACAATAAATTGATCTTGTCAACTATCCTTCCTTTTTGCTGCATACCGCAGATCCGGCCGCACGACACAATCGATCTCGAACAGCATATCCGATCCCCTCAAACGACGGAAGCTGAGCCACGATGAACTCCACAGGCTCCCGTTCCAGATCTCTCATAGCGGCGAAAAGCCCCCGAGCGTACGCCGACACAGAGTCAAACACCAGAGATCGAAAAACCACCACAGGTGGCGGAACCATTCCCATGTAGGCCCCAATCCCCTCTCTGGCGGGAAAAGGTTCATCGGGAATCCAAAGAAGAAGAGGCACCACAGGTGCGTAGTGACGGTATCTCGTTCCGGGAGATCGGCGTAACTCCATGGCTCCCTGGGGCAAAAGAACCTGACCGACCACGTCCCGAAGGAGTTCCAAGGGCATTCCCCCAGGCCGAAGAAGAACGGGAAGCTGGCCCGTCATATCCAAAACAGTGGACTCCACCCCCAGATCCGTCGAACCGCCATCCACGATGAGATCCACCGATTGTCCCAGGTCCGTCAAGACAGCATCCGCGTCGGTCGGGCTCGGACGACCGCTTGAGTTGGCACTGGGAGCAGCGACGGGAAAAGAGCAGTCTTGAAGCAACGCCAAGGCCACAGGATGAGACGGCATACGGACAGCCACGGTGAACAGACCAGCGGTAACTTCGGATGGGACCGATGGTCGAGCCGGAAGGACAAGAGTCAGAGGACCGGGCCATAGGGTGTCCATCACCACCCTGGCGCGTCGGTTCACCTCAGCCACTAAGGAGACAGCGTCAGGGAGTCCCACGTGGAGGATCAAGGGATTATCTGAGGGACGGCCTTTAGCTCGAAAGATGGATGAGACCGCTGAGCCGTCCAAACCGTTGGCACCCAATCCATAGACAGTCTCGGTCGGAAATGCCACCAGCCCTCCTGAGCCCAGGATTTGGGACGCCCGGTGAATCACAGTCTCGTCCGGGTTCCATCGATCCACCGTTGAGATGATCATCAGGACTCGCCTCCCTCGAAAAGACGGTGAAAGGACGCCCGATAGAGCGGAAAAGTCCCGTTTAGAATAGCCTCCCGGGCACCCTTCACAAGCCTTATGAGATACCGCAGGTTGTGCCAGCTGCATAGCCGGGCTCCGAGAATTTCGCCTGACCGGTACAGGTGCCGGATGTACGCCCGGGAGAATTCCCGACAGGCGTAGCAGTCACAGTGAGGATCCAGAGGCCCCCAATCCTCGGTAAAGCGTCCGTGTTTTATGTTATACCGTCCCTGAGACGTCAATATCGTCCCATTTCGACCGTTCCTGGTAGGCAAGACGCAGTCAAACATGTCCACTCCACGGGCCACGCCCTCGACGAGGTTGGTGGGATACCCCACACCCATGAGGTATCGAGGTTTATCCTGGGGCAAGACCGGGTTGAGAAGATCCAGGATACGATACATCTCGTCATGACTCTCCCCCACAGACAGTCCCCCGATGGCATACCCAGGGAATTTCATTTGTATGAGCTCCTGGGCACAGAAACTCCGGAGATCATCGAAAAGCGCCCCCTGAACGATGCCGAACAGAGCCTGGTCCTCCCTTGTATGGGCCTCCTGTGACTGCCGTGCCCATCGAAGGGTTCGCTCAACGCTCTGTCTGGCCTCGTCCTTAGCACAGGGAAGCTCGACACACTGATCGAAGCACATGGCGATATCGCTCCCCAACCCTTCTTGAACCGACGTAGCCAGTTCGGGGGTCATGAGGTGACGACTCCCATCCAGATGGGATGCAAACTCCACGCCCTCGTCCAGAACCCGGTTGATCCCCGAGAGAGAGAAAACCTGAAAACCACCGCTGTCGGTAAGGATAGGACCGTCCCAATTCATAAACCTGTGGAGTCCGCCGGCTTTTCGGATGAGGTCCACTCCCGGACGGAGGTACAGGTGATACGTGTTGGACAACAGAATGGACGTGCCGATCTCCAGCATCTCCCGGGGGGACATGGCTTTCACTGTGGCCCGGGTTCCTACCGGCATGAAGACCGGCGTAGGTATAACACCGTGAGGGGTAATGAGTTCTCCGGCCCGTGCCCCAGTCTCGGGACAGATCCCCAGGATTCGAAATTCGAACATCACCGAGTTCCCCACCCGTACAGGTCCATGGCGTTATCCCATACGGCCCTCACAACGGTTTCTTCCGAATGTCCCGTAACCTGAGCAGCAGCGCCATAGATCAAGGGCATGAACGCCGGGGTGTTGAGCTTACCCCTATAAGGGACCGGAGCCAGCCAGGGAGAGTCCGTCTCCAGAATGATCCGATCCAGGGGGGCGCCAGCCAGACAGGACCGCAAGTTGTCGGCTTTCTTGAACGTGATCATACCCCCAAATCCCAAGTAGAGCCCCAGGTCCAGGCATGCCTTAGCCTGGGTCCAGGTCCCGGTAAAGCAGTGAACGACGCCACCGGCTCGGGAAACAGGATTATCTCTCAGAATAGCGAAAAAATCGTCGAAGGCCTCCCTGACGTGGAAGACCACAGGACGGTCCACCTCCCGAGCCCACTCAAGTTGCTCGATCAGGACCTCTCGCTGAATCGACCGGGGCGAGTACTCGTAATGATAGTCTAGCCCGATCTCCCCTACGGCACAGACATCTGAGCAGGAGGCCAAATCCCAAAGGGACCTGGGAAGACCCTGGGCCACTGACAGAGCATCATGAGGATGAACACCAACAGCAGCCCATACCCCTCGCTCTCCGTAAGTTCGGGCCATCTCCAGAGCTTTCCAGCTGCTGGCTTCGTCGGTTCCCACCACCAACATCCGTCCCACACCAGCCGCCCTGGCCCGATCCAGATGAAGAAGCAGGTCAGTTTCAAACTCCTCCGAGTTGAGATGACAATGTCCATCAATGTACGCTGTCATTACGAGATCCTCCCCTTATCGTGTAACAGGCCCGCTAAAAGCGGGCCTGTCCTGTTCCACTCATTTGTCGTGGATCAATGAACCCGGCTCCCTAAGGGGATATCCTCAATGGGGCCCAGAAGGGAGAGTCCATCATAGCCGGGCAGGGAGGCCGCTAAGAGCATTCCGTTACTCTGAACTCCACAGAGTTTAGCCGGTTTCAGGTTAACCACCACGATGATCTTTCGATCCAGAAGCTGCTCGGGGGTAAACTGCTCCTTGAGCCCCGAAACGATGGTCCGTCTCTCGTAGCCCAAGTCGATTTCCAGCTTATACAGTTTTCTGGCTTTGGGGACATCCTCCACAGAAAGGATCTTGGCCACTCGGAGCTCCACCCTGGTCACGTCGTCGATGGAGATCTCATCCTCGTGCTGCCCCGGGTCGACCGCCAGGCCTTTTTTGGCCTGATCCCGTTTTTTCTTCTCTTCCTGCCAGGCCTCCATGTCAATCCGGGGGAAGAGAGCCGGTCCCTTACGAACCGTCAAGTTTTTTGTAGTGGGCTCGCCCCATTTGTAGTGTGACCACTGAAGTGTAGCTGGCTCACCGCAGAAGCCCAGCTGGGACCAGATAATCTCTGCCGTCTCCGGCATGAAGGGAGAGACCATCATGGAGACGACCTTCAGGCTCTCCACTAACCCCCAAAGCACCGCATCCAGCCGATGCACGTCACCGTCGGCTCCCAGCTTCCAGGGCATAGTCTCATCGATATATTTATTGGCTCGCCCCACCAAAGACCACACAGCTTTTAAGGCCTCGTCAAACCCGTAATCATCCATGGCCTCCCCATAGCGGTTCACCGACTCACGAGCAATCTCAGAGAGGTTCAGATCCACCTGAGAGAGACCCTCGGGGATGGGTACGATGCCACCTCTGTATTTGACGATCATCGAGACGGTTCGACTCAGAAGGTTCCCCAGGTCGTTTGCCAGATCCGAATTTATCCTCTGAACCATGGCTGCCTCGGAGAAATCACCGTCCGTCCCAAAGGGAACCTGCCGAAGAAGAAAATACCGAAAGGCATCGACACCGTAGAGCTCCACCATCTGAAAGGGGTCTACTACGTTGCCCTTGGACTTGGACATTTTCTCCCCCTCCATGGTCCACCAACCATGGGAGAATACCCTGACCGGCGGATTGAGTCCCAGGGCTATAAGCATGATGGGCCATATAACACAATGAAATCGAATGATATCTTTGGCCATAAGGTGATGCACCGAGGGCCAGTACTCCTCCATTTTTTTCTGGTCCACACCGTAGCCGCAGGCCGTCAGATAATTGATGAGAGCGTCAAACCAGACGTAGATGACGTGTTTTTCGTCCCCAGGAACGGGGATCCCCCAGGATATTGTGGTACGGGAAACAGACTGATCTCTCAGGCCGCTCTTGATGAAGCTGACAATCTCGTTGTATCGGCTCTTGGGCATGATGGCCTTCAGGTTGTCCTCGTAGAACGCCAGGAGCTGATCGGCATATTCAGAGGTGCGGAAGAAGTAGCTTTCCTCCTCCATCTCCACCAGAGGACGCCCGCAATCAGGACACGTATTGGCCTCTCCCACGCTGCTCTCTGGGACGTACGTCTCACAGGGCACACAGTACAGCCCCTTGTAGGTTCCCTTGTAGATATCTCCCTGATCCATAAGGATCTTGAAGATGGACTGGACCGCCGTCTCGTGACGTTTCTCCGTGGTACGGATAAAGTCGTCGTTGGATATGTTCAGGACCGGAAGCAGCCTCTTGAAGTTTTCCGCCATGGCGTCGGTCAATTCCTGAGCGGTCATCCCCTTGCTCTGAGCGCTCTCGTAGATTTTCTGACCGTGTTCGTCCGTCCCGGTCAGAAAAAACACGTCGTGACCGGTCATCCTCTTGTATCGGGCCATAACATCCGCTCCGATAGTTGTGTACGCATGGCCGATATGGGGGACATCGTTAACATAATAGATCGGGGTCGTGATGTAAAAACTCTTTTTTTCTGCCATAGGTTCAACCTCCCAAAAAAACTTCCAGTCCTGAGCATCCTCGAATGCTTTGCTCATTGTACCCTTTTTTGTTCTAGAATCCACTTTTTAGCCGCATTTTTTGGGATGCCAAGCTCAACCAGTACAGCCAGGGCTTCCCTGTCGGAGAGCCCCTTCTCCAGGAGCTCCTGAGCTTTCGGCCTCCAGTCCTCAGAAGCATGATTATCAGATGCTCCTCCGACCACGAGAACAAGCTCACCCTTAACGCCATTGGACACTTTTGATCGAACCTCGGAGAGGAGCCCTCGAAGGGGCTCCTGGTGTATTTTACTGATCTCCCTGATCAGAGCGCAGGGACGATCTCCGAAGATCGACAAAACATGATTCATGTGAGAGAGAAGTTTATGGGGTGAGACATAGAATACAACGGTCCAGGGAAATCGAGAAAGTTCGCGAAGACATTTTCCCCTTTCGCCGGTCTTGTCGGGTAAAAAGCCGTAGAACAAACAGGGTTGAGGTGGCAATCCCGAGAGAAGAACGGCCGGGACGAAAGCCGTGGCTCCCGGGAGGATGTCCATCGGAACGCCTTCATTCACTGCTTCCTTGATAAGCTCGTATCCTGGATCCGAGATACCGGGCGTACCGGCGTCGGATACGAGAGCCACGGTCATCCCATCTCGAAGCATGGACAGGATCTCCCGAGTCCGTGCCACCTCGTTATGGCGATGGTACGACAGGAGCTTGGCCCGAATCCCGTGGCAATGAAGAAGCATCCCGGTATGCCGAGTGTCCTCACAGGCAACCACGTCGGCTTCTGAGAGAACCCGAAGGGCTCGGAGAGTGATATCCTCCAGATTGCCCACCGGCGTGGGAACCACCATCAAGGGCATGGCGATCCCTCCGGGGTATAGTAAGCCAGAAGTTCTTCCGAAAATTGAGTCTCCTCTCCGGCAACGATCAAAGGCGGCAGAAGGCGAAGTCCCGGAGCACCTCCCCGGAGGGCCTTAACGAGAAATACAGTGGCCTCTCGGTGATTCCTCGGATGAACCGGCTTGAGGATTTTAGGCTCTATCTCGTGGCTCCGAAGGCTTACGAGAAGATCCACGAGCCGTTGAGCCGAAAAGACAAAATACGCCCGCCCCCTCTGTCTCAGTAGATACCGACACGCTGACGCCACGTCGTCAACCGAACAGCGAACCCCGTGACAAGCCAAGGTTTTCTCGGGAGAATCACCAATCCTATGGTAACGGGGGTCACCGTAAGGCGGGTTACTCACCACGACATCAAAACTCTGAGGCGGAAGCAGCAAGCGAACATCTCGAATATCTCCGCAAAGAAAATCGGCTTTGTCGTCCAAGCTGTTCGCCTGAGCGTTCTTCCTTGCCATAGCTGTCAGGTGTTCCTGAAGATCGACTCCCACCATCGAGATAGCACGACGTTTCGCCAGGATCAGGGAGACCGCACCGTGAGCGCACCCGAGCTCACAGACCCGTTCCCCCGATTTGACCTTGGTGAATCCCGCCAGGAGAACCGTGTCCACGTTCACCCGAGGCCCCTGAACCGGCTGTCTGAGGTGCAGATTGAGCCCCTTAAGCTCGTCCACGGTCATGTCCTTCATCGCCAATCCTCCAGTTTCACCCCAACGATCTGTGAAAGCCCTGGCTCGGACATGGTCACACCATACATAACGTCAGCCCGTTCCATAGTCTGTCGACGGTGCGTCATGGCAACTATCTGTAAGGAAGAGGCATAATCCGTGATAATATCAGCAAATCGGTGGAGGTTCACCTCGTCCAATGCAGCGTCCACCTCGTCCAGGACGACCACTGGAACCTGAGCAACCTCCATGGCGGCAAAGAGAAGAGACAACGCCGTCAAAGTCTGCTCACCACCTGAGAGCTGAGCAAGATAGGCCGGCACCTTGCCGGGAGGACGTGCGACAATTTCCACACCAGCCTCCCAGAGACCACTGCCTTCCTGAAGCCGAAGATGGGCCTCGCCACCTCCAAAAAGTCTCTGAAACAGGCCATCAAATCGCCGGTCAATTCGCTCCAGAGCATCGCCGAAGAGGGTTCCTGCCTGACGATCCATCTCGTCCACCAAGGTCCGAAGCTCGGCGATGCCCGACGAGACATCATCGGTTTGTTCGCTGTAGAACTCGATTCGATCGGTCAAAGAGATATCCTCCGACAGCACGCCCCGATTCACGTCGCCCAAAGAAGCAATGGCACCCTCCAGACGCCGAGCGCGGCGCTCCAAAGTCAGTTCATTCTCCCCCTCTGAGAGGGAGCCCGTCTCTTCAAATTGTTTACAAACCGAATCCCAGGAAACGATCAAATCCTCCAGACGCTCCGACTCGCGATCGAGTTTCTGCTCGATCCTCACAGCAACGCTTTTTGCCTCATCCGCAGCCTTCGCCGCCTCCTGGTACCGATTAAGACATCGATCCAGGGTCTTCCCAGCGAGGCTGCCTCTCAACTCTGTACTCTCAAGCTCGGCTCGAAGGATATCCCGCTCCCGAGAGATCCCCTGAATAGAGGCTTTAAGACCGTTTAGATTCACCGTCTCAGTATCCAGGTGCTCCCTGAGCGACAGAAGCTCAGCCGAGGCCTTTTTGAGAGATTCCTGAAGGGACGAGAGATCTGCTGCCGCTTTCCCAACTCGTTTGTCCGCCAAGACCAAGCGTTCGTCCCATAGCATCATCTCGGGGCGAAGAGCAGCCAATTGCCCCTGAACGTCCTGACCCTCAGGAGCAAGCAGTTGAGCCAAATCCTCCTCAATCAACGTCAGGGTATCTCTGTACGTTTTTATCTTCGACTCCAGCCCTGCTAATTTAGATCGGGTGTTCTCCTCCTCGGAGAGTAGAAGGTCCCTGTCCCGACAGTGCTCCGCCAGGAGCGTCTTCTCACGAAGCAACTCGGTTGACACCTCGGCCAGGTCATGACGAAGGACCTCCTCAAGGCCCCTGACCCGTTCCTCCTCAGCCTCGGCTTCCTTAAGAGATTCCTCTAATTGCCTAAGCTCTCTCCTGTGCTGCCGAAGGGAGTCCTCCACCTGATGGAGCTTTCCCCGAGCCTGAATAGCTCTGCCTGATCGTCTGCTCTGGCCGCCGCTCACCGTTCCTCCTGGAGCAAAGACCTCTCCTTCCCGCGTGACGACGGGATACCGAATCCCCCGGGAGAGTAGGGAAGCTCCAACGGAGTAGTCCTCCACAATAAGAAGATCACCGAAGATATGTTCCAGCGCCGGACGCCACAGTTCCCGAAGTTCAAGCAGATCTACAGCCCACCCCACAACTCCCCGATCGGGCAGAAGAGCCTTATCGGGTTTTCTGGGTCGAGAGCGATCCAAAGAGAGATAGGTGACCCTGCCGACCTGACTCCGTTTGAGTTCTTCAATACCTTCTCGGGCATCGTCCATGGTCTCCACCAAGAGCCAGAACTGCCGTGCTCCCAAGGCAGCGTCCATGGCGATAACCAGATCCTCGGGACAGTCGAAAGCCTCCAGTACCGGGATAGGCCGCACGGTCAAACGACCGAGATCGGCCGCACCCATGAGATGGCTTACCTGCCTAGGGTACAATTCTCCTGAGGCGACGTCCGATAGGGTATCATGCTCTCTCTCAAGCTGGTATACTTTTTTTCTCAGGGGCTGGATCCTGGCTGCCAGATCTCGACATCTTTCATCGGCCTTTCGATGATCGGCCTCGGCTGCCTCGAAGGCTCTCCGAGCCGTTTCTTCACGCTCCTGAACCCCGGCAAGTTCAACTTCCAGTTCGGCGATCTCCCTATCCAGAGCCTCCATGGCTCTTCTACGAGAGGGCCCCGTACCGGTCAGGGCTTCCTTTCTGCCTACTGCAGATTCCAAAGACGCTCGAAGGGTTTCCTGACGAAGTACCAGTTCCTCCCTTCGAAGCCGATGGGCTTCTATTTCCTGCTCTATTCGGGCTGCTCGCGCCTCAAGCTCTGCCAGTTCCTGACGTTTTTCGTTTCTCTGATCCGTCATTCGAGATCGAAGAATCTCGGCCTCGGTCAACTCTTCCCGGGTTTGTTCCTCTCGATCTCGAAGATCCTTCGTCGAACGATTCAAACGATCCAAGCGATCAGCATCCAGTCGAAGAGCAGTCTCAGCCTCGAAAGATTCTCTGGTTTTGGCATCCAAGGCTTCATCGAACCCGAGCAATTTCTCACGGATATCCAACCTCCGGAGTTCCATGCCAGCAGAGCGTCCTTTAAGCCCCTCAAAACCTCGTTCCCAGAGCAGAGCCCATCTCTCCAATACCCTCAAACGGTCCGTGGCGTTCGCAAGGCCCAACTTCAGATCAAGCAAGAGAGCCTCCAGGTTCATACGGCGAAGACGATACCATCGTGATCGAACCTGTGACAGTTTTTCCTCCAACGCCTGAGCTTTGTGAGCAATACTCACAAGCGGAGCGATCTCGTTTTTTCGGGCCTCCAATTCGGCACTCAAAGCGGATAGACGGATGAGTTCCTCACTGGCAGCAGCGATCTTCGCTAAAGCGTCGTCCCGTCTTTTCCTGTAAACATCGATGCCAAAGAGCTCCTCCAGGTGGCTACGACGCTGCATGGGACGCTGAGTTATGGCATCGGTCACATCACCCTGTCCTATAAAGGCAAATCGATCCCCGTCAAGACGCCACCTACGTTTGACCTCGGAGAGATCCTGAAGCCGATAGCGGTCACCGTCCACCAAGGTCACAGCACCGGTCTCATCGGAGTAGCGGCGACGAATGAGCGAGGAGACCGTTCCATCTCGAAGTTCCAGAACAACCTCGGTGGCTCGGGCGGGCTGATGGGTGGCCGTCCCCTGAAAAAGCAGGTCTGCTTGTTTAGTGATCCGAAGCCGCCCCCCCGAGCTGTCTCCTAATCCCCAACGAAGACCGTCCAGAATGTTACTTTTACCGCTGCCGTTAGGACCTACAATGGCCGTGAAGCCCGGAGGCAGGGGAAGATCGTGGGTACCACCGAAGCTCTTGAAGTTTTTAAGCTGAAGTCGTGCGATATACAACGAAGCCCTCCCTCTGACGACGAGCTATCATCTTCTCCAGACCGTCCAGCGATCCTTGGTAGTCCAGGCGACAACGATCCCACGCCATGGAGGGCATAGCGCACAGGGCAATAACCCGTCCAAACTCGTCCTCCCATCCCCGCCGGTACGCCTCCTCCACGTATTGAGCGACCTCGGGATGGCACTCCAAAAGAAAAGCCTGAGATCGATTAGACTGGATCACTTTCCGCAGAAATCGCTTAAGGATCACAGCTACTGAGTCCTCCTTGAGGACTCGGGCCGATACGCCACACAGGGGACATCCTCTGGTGAGCACGAAGCGAATGTCGGGTCTGGCACGCTTTCTTGTGATCTCCACCAACCCCAGATGGGTCACGCCAAACACCCTGGATCGACAACGGTCCCTCGCCAGAAGCTCTTCAAGACGGCGAACCAGGGTCCAACGGTCCTCCTGAAGTTCCATGTCGATAAAGTCCACGACAACGATACCCCCAATAGCCCGAAGACGAAGTTGCCAGACGATCTCATCAGCTGCCTCCAGGTTAGTCTGAAGAACGGTCTCCCGCATATCGCTCGTTCCCACAAACTTACCCGTGTTCACGTCTACCACGGTCAGAGCCTCGGTCTGTTCGATGACCAGATACGCTCCTGATCGCAACCAGACCTTCTGTGCCAGAATCGCTTCCACCTGTTTTTCCAGGTCGTAATATTCGAAGATGGGGGTCTTGCCCCGGTGGAGCGACACATCCGGGACGTTAGGACCGCCATACATCCGAAGCCACTCCTCGACCCGAATCTGCTCGTCTTTGGTGTCCACAACGATATCGAACACGTCGTCGTTGAACTCGTCCCGCAGAACTCGACCGGTAAGCCCGAGGTCCCGATAGAGCAAGCAGGGAGCCGACTGAACTTGAGCATTGCGCTCAATTTCTCGCCACAGGGAGACCAATCCCTCGAAATCACTCTCAAGAGCCTCCAAGCCAGCCCCAGCAGCGGCCGTACGGACGATTATCCCCATGCCCTCCTCCCGAAGAAAGGCACGAGCCATCTTTCTCAGGCGCCTTCGAGCCTCATCGTCATCGATTCGTTTGGACACCCCTGTCTCCTTGCCTCCCGGGACCAGGACCAAATACCGACCGGGGATGGAGATCCTGGTGGTCACTCGAGCACCCTTGTTTTTGCGAGCCGATTTAGTCACCTGGACCAGGACATCGTTGCCCGGTTTCAGGTCCAACCCCTTGGCGTCCTTGAGATACAAAAAACCGTTTCGTCCGTCTCCCAGGTTGACGAAGGAGGCGTTCATACCCGGCAGGACGCTCTCGACCTTGGCCTTGTATATCTCACCGCTTCGCTGACGCTCCCACATCCGCTCGACAAACAGCTCTCGAAGCCTGTCGCCCTGGATGATCGCTACCCGCATCTCCTCGGGGTCCATCGTATTGGCGACTATCCGAACGTCTTTACCACAGTCCGCCACGGGACCACCTTCCCTTATGAAAGTTTTTCGTCACCGACCAAGGGTATCACCAGCGCTCGAGAGGAATCCCAGCTCCCAACGGCAAGTCGGGCCAAACGAAGATCGGGCCAACCAGTCACGACACCGGCGGAGACCAGGTCCTTGACCATAGCGCCAGGACCTCTCTGGGCTGGATCGGCCAGGACACATTTCAAAAAACGACCATCCCAACTCCATCTCAAAAGGTACTCCTCCCAAGGATTCTCGCCCATCGAGAGGAGCGCCTTCAATTGCTTGACTGCCTCAAGGCGTTCAAAACGAACCAAGTATTCACCAGCATTACACATTTTATTCAGCGCTCGTCCGTCCACGGGCTCGGCCACCGAAAAAGTCAATCCGTCCGGGAGAACTTGGTTCAACAAAGACAGGAACGAGTCCTCCCACCGACAAAACCAGATCTCTACCGGCTCGGCACAGGCAACCACACCCACGGGAAGCGCAGGCCCCAGAGATATACGAGGATGGGGAGAAAATCCCTCGGTACGCTGGATATTCAACCCCGCCCGTTTGGCAGCTCTGGCAAATATCTGGGGAAGTTCAACATGCCGAATAAAACAGAAAGGCCCTCGTTTGGAGAACAACAGCCGTATTCGCACGATCTATCTATCCCTTTTGGCCCAGAGACAGCCCCTGTCCTGCCAGCCACATGCACAACAGGTTCCACCCCGACAATCCGGCGTTATACGTCCTTCCCGAGATCGACACCGTTCCCGCCAGAGGAAATCCCGGGTTACCCCTACGTCTATGTGATCCCAGGGGAACATCTCATTCTGGCTCCTCTCCCGAAGGTTATACTTTTCAGGATCCACGGAACAGTCGTCGAAGGCCCGAAGCCACCGCTCTAAACTGAACGTATCGGACCATCCATCGAACCGAGCCCCCAGGGTCCACGCCCGGAGGATAACGACACCAAGGCGGCGATCCCCTCTGGCGAAGACGCCCTCCAAAAAAGACTGATCCGGCTCGTGGTATTTGAGGGATATCTTTCGATTCCTGACGTGCCCTTTAAGCCACCGTCCTTTGCTCCGAAAGCTCTCTATTGTATCCTGTGCCTCCCATTGAAAAGGAGTGTGGGGCTTGGGGACAAAACCGGCAACCGACACTGTCACCTGGGCCTTCCGTTTCATGGAGCGCCCGATCCGAACAGCGTCTTCGGCGATCTGGAGAATACCCGCCAAGTCCTCCTCCGTCTCGGTGGGAAGCCCCATCATGAAGTACAGTTTTATCCGATCCCAGCCGTGCTCAAAAGCAGCCTGAAGAGTCTCCCTCACATTATCCTGAGTGACACCTTTGTTAATTACGTCCCGAATCCTCTGCGTCCCCCCCTCTGGAGCGAGGGTAAGGCCACTTTTCTTCATGATCTCCAACCCAGCAGCTAAAGAGAGGGCAAAATTGTCCATCCGGAGACTCGGAAGACTGAGCTTCATACCTCGCTCCTCCAGATATGGCCCCAGCTCCAGGATGGTCCTTTGAATGTGAGAATAGTCGCAACTGGCCAGAGAAACAAGGCTGATCTCTTCCCAGCCTGAAGCTTCGGAGAGACGGCGAACGGTATCCAAAACCATCTCGGGGGAGCGCTCACGAACAGGACGATAGATCATTCCCGCCTGACAAAAACGACACCCTCGAGAGCAGCCTCGGAAGACCTCCACAGCCACCCGGTCATGGAGTATCCCCGCCGAGGGAACGATGACGGTCTCAGGACAGATAACGTCCATATCAGGAGCCACGACACGTTGTACAGGGACTCCATTTCCTGACCAGGATGCTCCCCGCTCATCGTACGTCCAACGTACCATCGAAGGCACGTAGACCCCAGGGATGGCCGAAGCCATGGCGAGCCTCCGTGATCGATCCATCCCGACGGTCTCTGAGATCAGCCGAAGAAGGGGCGGCAACATAACCTCACCGTCCCCCAGACAGAATATGTCGATAAAATCAGCCAAAGGCTCAGGGCTCAGAGCTCCTGGCCCACCAGCGATCACCAGAGGATCACGATCGTCTCGGTCCGCTGCCCGGAGAGGAATTCCTCCCAGATTCAGCATCGTAAGGATGTTTGAGAAGGAAAGTTCATACTGAAGCGTAAAACCCAGGACGTGAAAATCCTTGAAAGGTCGATTCGATTCGATGGATCCCAGGGGGATTTTACGGGCCCTCATAATCTCTTCCATATCCACCCATGGACAGTATGCCCGCTCCACGTCGATAGAGTCCAGAGCTTTGATCATTGTGTACAGAATCTGAAACCCCAGATAGCTCATCCCAACCTCGTACACGTCGGGGAAACACAGACAGATCCGAGCCGAAGCATCGTCCTTGGGCTTCACATCACCCCACTCGCCCCCGACATACCGGGATGGCCGCTTCACAGAGGCCCAGGCCTCCCACCGGGGGTCATCCCATTCCTCAAAGATAGGAATCACGCTCCATCCATGCTCTCTCGAACGACCATCAATGAAACTCTCGTCGTTCCAGCTCGTCAGCGACACCAACGCTCATAACCAGAGCAAAAGCCAAAGCGTTCGACAGCAAGGCACTGCCACCGTAACTGAGCAGAGGCAAGGGAAGTCCGGTGACCGGAAGGATCCCCATACTCATCCCAACACACTCGAAGACCTGAAACCATACCCAGGCCATCAGAGCGGAGATCATGACTTTTCCCTGCTTGTCCCGACACCGAACGGCGATCCCGAGCATGCGCCAGAGAAGAATTCCAAAAAGAAGAAGCACCAAAGCAGCCCCCACAAATCCCCACTCCTCAGACCAGACGCTGAAGACAAAATCCGTGTGGGGCTCTGGAAGAAAGCGAAGCTTACTCTGAGTCCCCTGAAGAAACCCCTTCCCCCAGATGGAACCGGATCCCACGGCGATCCTGGACTGAATAACGTTATATCCAGCCCCCAGAGGGTCCCGAGAGGGATCGATGAAAACCAGAAGACGCTGGCGCTGGTAGGGCTTAAGAAACTCCCATCCAACAGGAAGCATGGCGACTCCAGCCCCAACGAGGGATAAAAGATACGCTCTCGGTGCTCCAGCGACCAAAAAGGCGACAAAGGCCATCGCCCCATAGACCAAAGCGCTTCCCAAATCGGGCTGCAGCAACACCAGAACGAGGCTGATGCCCACGAGCCCCCACAGCACAGCAAAACCCCAAAAGGTCTCGGGTTTGCCATACTCGGAAAATCGTCCGAGGAGGAGAGCCAAGGCGACCTTCCCTAATTCGGACGGTTGGAGATGGAGACCTCCCAGAGAAAACCAGGACTGGGCGCCTTTGGCAACCGTTCCCGAGACCAGAACCAGAACCAGACAGCATACGATTACCCCGTAGATCCGATATGCCCATTGAAGGACGGAACGATAACCGATCCTGAGCACCACCAGGATGGCGAGAAGAGAGATACCTCCCCAGACCAATTGCCGATAGGCATACCCCCAGTGGCCTCGCCCCCCTCCCACGGAAGCACTGTAGATGGAGATAACCCCGATCACGTACAGAGCGATCATAGAAAGGGCAAGCGGATAATCGACGTACCTCAAAAGAGTCTGGAAAAACGTGGGGCGTTCCTCAGACATCGTTGGTGCCTCGAGACCCCCTTCTGATACTGGTTACAGGTATGTTGGCCACAAGTGCCACTTTGTTACCTTCTCTGTCAAAGTCCATCTCTATATGGTCGGTATCGACATCCATGTAGCTTGAGATAACCTTTATCAGGTCTTTTCTGAGTTCCTCCAGCATGGCAGGAGAGATATCGCATCGATCGTTGACCAAAATGACCTGAAGCCGATTTTTTGCTACCTGTTGGGAACCTTTTTTGGAGAAGAATCTATCGAGAAATCCCATAACGACCCTCACTACTTCCCCAAAAAAATTTTCTTGAGGCCATCGAACAGGCTTTTTTTGCCGAGGGCTGTCACGTCAATGAGAGGAATATTCTCCCCCACCAGTCTACCGGCTATATTGGCAAACGCTTGTGCCGCCGGGGAGCGTTCTCCCATGGTCAGGGGTTCACCTCTATTGGACGAGGTAACAACCGACTCATCCTCTGGAACGATACCGGCGAGATCCACTGCCAGAATTTCCAGGACATCGTCCACCGAGAGCATATCCCCCCGTTCGACCATCTGGGGACGAATACGGTTGACGATAAGTCGAATGGGCATTTTCCCCAGGGACTCAAGCATTCCAACGATTCGGTCAGCATCCCGCACCGCTGAAACATCAGGGGTAGTAACCACCAAAGCCTCCCGAGCCCCGATGGCAGCGTTCTGAAAACCGCCCTCAATTCCTGCCGGACTATCCAACAGGACGAAGTCAAACTCCTTTTTCAGCTTATCGCATAGGGCCTTCATTTGCTCCGGTTTCACAGCGTCCTTGGTCCTGGTCTGAGCCGCTGGAAGGAGATGGAGCCCCTCCACACGCTTATCCTTCACCAAAGCTCGGCGAAGATCACAGCTTCCTTCAACCACGTCCACCAGGTTATAGACGATTCTGTTCTCAAGACCCAGAATAACGTCCAGGTTCCGAAGTCCAATATCGGCATCCACAGCTACAACCCTGTACCCCTGTTGGGCCAGAGCCATAGATACGTTGGCGGTCGTGGTGGTCTTTCCGACACCACCCTTGCCTGAAGTTACAACAATTACCCGTCCATCCACAAAAACATCTCCTATTCTCGAAAAAATTCGTCCAAAGTCAACGCCGCTCCGTGACGACGAAGGCATCTCGATCGATGGAGACGATCACAGCCCCTCCCCACCACAGCTGTTCCGACGAGTTCAGGTCGTTGCTGACCTTCCGACCGATCCGAACCTGCCGAGCCTTAAAGGAGTCCACGGCAATGAATCGTCGTTCATCCCCGTCGCACCCAGCATGAGCGACCCCGGACAAGCGCCCGAACACGCAGACGTTGCCGGAGGCCATGACCTCAGCACCACTATGGACATCCCCCAAGATCAAGACATCCCCTGAATGAACAATCTTCTGACCTGATCTCAAGGTTTGATTGACCACCAAAGGCTCGCCATCAGTTTTTTCAGAGCGTTCGATAAGGAGCTCCTTCTCACCCCTTCTCTCATCCTCAACGCGAAACCCAGAACGGCGTAAAAAGGCAAGCGCCTCTTGGTGCTCGCTTCTCCAAAACGATATGGACAAATCCATGGGCCAGATGATCTCCTGAAGAACCCGAAGGAGCACGGCCGAATCCAGAGGACGAGCTCCGGTATCGACGATGATAGTCATCTGTTTGATCACGGACTCTGCCTCAGACACCACTCGAACAGCCTGATTCAGGGCCTCGTCCAAAGCTAAATCAGTCGGTATGATGAGCCGGACCCCTGTGCCATGTCCTTTTATGACCACAGCACTGTTTTCCGGGGACATGGACATTTTAGAGACCTCCTTCGTTGTTTTTCACCAGATATGCCAGAAGCTGGCCAACGATGGGGGCGGCAGTGGAGCTGCCATGAAGCCCCTCCTCAACGAAGGCAACGGCAACATACTGAGGTTTTTCCACAGGAGAATACCCCCCAAAAACAGCGTGGTCGTCCCCCTGGCAGTTTTGTACGGTGCCGGTTTTCCCGGCCACAGAAACACCGAAGCTCCCCGCACGCCAGCCGGTACCGCCAGGTTCCACAACTTTCTCTAAACCTTTTTGGACAATCCGCAGAAGCTGAGCATCAAGTTTCAGGTCCACCGACGGGAAATCACCATCCTGAAGAAGGTGAGGGCGAAAGGAGCGCCCTGTAGCCAGAACAGCAAACTCATGAAGGATTTGGATCGGAGTCATAAGCAAAAAACCCTGACCGATGGAGTAGTTAACGGTATCTCCTTTGTACCATCGATCACCGAACTTCCGTTTTTTCCATTCCCTGCCTGAGATGGTTCCCTCGACCTCTCCTGGAATATCAACTCCCGTTTTTTTCCCCACGCCAAAGACCTTGCCCCATTTCACGAGGGTATCAATCCCCACTCGCTGGCCTATCTCATAAAAATAGACATCGCACGAATCCCGGAGAGCCTCGATGACGTTTTCACTGCCATGTCCCCACCGACGATGACATCGGTACGTCTGGTTCCCCAAAATAAATTTTCCCGTACATACAACCGCAGTCCTCCGGGTGGCCGACCTCTCCGCCAAAGCGGCATAGGCCACTATGGGCTTATAAACGGATCCAGGAGAATAGGCTCCACACATTGCTCTATTCAGCATAGGCCGACTGGGAGCGCCCAGAAGTTTTTTCCACTCTTTAGACGAGATTCCCCAAGCGAGGGGGTTAACGTCAAAAGTCGGACTTGAATAAAGGACTTTCAGCCCCCCCGACTTAAGGTCCATGGCCAGAACAGCACCTCGTCGATCCCCCATAAGATCGGCAGCAAGACGCTGAGCCCCCAGATCCAATGTCAAGGCCAGGTTCTCCCCTGCCACGGGTCTCTGACCGTATAGAGAACGAACGAAGCGTCCACGAGCGTCGACCTCAATAACCCGATGCCCGGGATACCCTTGGAGCCGATCCTCATAGTACGCCTCAATTCCTCCTTTTCCAGTCATATCTCCCCCGGCAAACCGCGAAGTGTCTCCATCTCGACCCAGTTTTTGAAGCTCAGCTTCGGTGATCTCGCCCACATACCCCAAAGCATGGCAGACCAAGGCTCCTCCAGGATAGATCCGACGCCATACCGGCAGATAAAAAAACTGAGGGGGAAACTCGGGATCTCCGACCAAATCGGTCATCTGAGCCATAGTCAGGTTTCGAAGCAAAACTACTGATCGATAAGGAACCACGTACTGACTTTGAGCTCGACGAGCCAAGAGTTCTTCCGACAAAGGAATGCCATGACGACGAAGCAGGGTCGAGAAGGCTCTCAGCAAGCCTTTCTCCTTCAGGTCCAAAGGATACCCAACGATATCGAAAGTCAAAACATTCGTGGCCAGAAGAACGCCGTTTGCATCGGAAATACTTCCTCGAGTAGCAGGAAGTCGAATGACCCGCAGCTTATTGGACAACGCCAGTTGCACATATTGATCGGAACGGAAAATCTGAAAATAGCCTAACCCTGCAATAAGACACGCCAAAGAGGCCAAGACAGCCCAACGGAGTCCTCGAAGCCTTTCGTCCACGATGGTCCTGTTATCAAACATTCTGCCGTCTGTATATAACGCCGTAATACAGCCATGCCCCCAAAAGAGATGGCATACTCAGAAGGATAAACCACCCGAGAGACGTAAGACTCAAGCTCCTTCCAAACTCCGAGAGAAAGAACCGGGGCAAGAACACGACGACCAAGGCAGCCGACGAAAAGAGCAAAAACAACGACGGTAGTCGCCCTTCCTTGGGAACCGACCACCAGAGCATCTCTGAGGCCAAAAAGACAGCACTGAACAAAGCCCCCTGAAGGCCAGGAACGCCTGTCCAACGGAGATCCCAAAAGACCCCTCCAAGCAAGCCCCCCCAGAGACACGCTTGAGTTCGGCGTTCATCGCACAGCCCCAGTGTGAACACCGTGAGAAAGAATACATCGGGGGACAAACTCCATCCTGAACACAGGACCTGAAGGAAGTCCTGAGCACACCAGGCGATCAGGGCAGGAAGCATCATGGCGAGATCCTCACTGAACGTTTCCGGAAGACTCGAACCCCGTAGATCCGAGAGAGAGATCCTCCTGAGATAACCTGATATTCCTTAGTCCCCAAGTCGCTCTCCCTATCTCCGTCAGCAACAAGTCCCACGGGAATCCCAGGAGGCAAAAATTCGCTGATCAAGGCGGTATCCAAGGCCATGCCCGGTTGAATATCCGAGTTGTCGGGAATGTAGCACAACCACAGCCCCCCTTGTCCATCTCCGACGACGACCCCCACATCCCGAGTCTCTCGAACGATGACTGGAACCATTTCCGATGTTGAGGTCAACAAACTCACCCATGAACGATGATCGTCTACCCGGGATATCCTGCCGATAAGGAAACCTTCTTGAAGAACCGGATCACCGGGAGAGAGGCCGTCCAGGCCTCCTTGATCAATCCGAAATTCATTCCACCAGCTCCTGGAGAGACGGAGATCGACTCGGGCGTCGGCCAAGGCACCCATAAGAGTTTTTCTTAAGATGAGAGCATCCTTCATGTGGAGAGCGAGAAAAAGAGAGTCGTTTTCTCTCTTTAAGCCAGCAAGTTCTTCCATAAGGGTCCGTCTTTCCTGGAACCACATTTGACCGCTCCGATAGCCATGGCGAATCATGACAGCAGGACGTTCCATCAGCTCAAGCCACTGGGCCCAAAGGCTCATGACCTTGAGTACCGGCTCACTCCCGGTGCTCAAAGTCAAGATCAGCCCCAGAGCCACAGCACACAGGCCCGAGATAATCCGTCTTTGACGAATATCAGCCATAAGCAGCACCCTTCGGGAGAGATCAACGACTCCCTTTTTCGACCGACATTAATACTCGCTTCATGGCGTTCAGATCCTCCAAGATCCGTCCCACTCCTCGAGCAACAGCATGCAAGGGGTCCTCCGCCAATATAACCGGTGCGTTCAGCGATCTGGAAAGACGGACATCCAGACCTCTCAGCTGACAGATCCCCCCAGTCAGGACGATCCCCTGATCCACAATATCCTTGGATAATTCAGGAGGAGTCTGCTCTAAAGCCACCTTAACCATATCTTCAACGCGTGAAATCAAAGGATCCAAGGCCTCCCGAATTTCCACCGACGAAACGGTCGTTACCTTTGGCAGACCGTCGGCAAGATCCCGTCCTTTAACCTCAATGTCGACCTCCTGCTCCATGGGCAGCGCCGACCCTACATCGATCTTGACCGATTCAGCCGTGGTATTGCCGATGAAAATGGCATGTTTCTGACGAAGCATGGCCACGATGGCATCGTCCATATCGTCACCGGCGACCCTGAGAGAATTATTCACCACGATCCCACCCAAGGAGAGGACCGCAACCTCGCTGGTACCTCCGCCAACATCCAGGATCATACTTCCCCTGGGCTCCTGTATGGGAAGTCCAGCGCCCAACGCTGCCGCAACAGGCTCGTCCACAACATAGGCCTCCCGAGCTCCCGCTCCCAGAGTTGCATCAATGACGGCTTTTTTCTCCACCTCGGTGACCTTGGCAGGGACCGATATGACGACTCTCGGACGAGAACGAAATCCTGAGCCTCCAGTGCGCTGGAGGAAATGGCGAATTATGGCCTCGGTCATGTCAAAGTCTGCGATAACCCCGTCCTTCAAAGGACGGATCGTGGACACTCCTTCCGGGGTTTTGCCAGCCATAGCCTTAGCTCTGTTACCAAAGGCGATAACCTCAAGCTGACCTCCCCGCTTCTTCTTCCGGACGGCCACAGCCGATGGCTCGTTCATGACGATCCCCTTGCCGCACTGGTAGACTACAACGTTGGATGTCCCCAGATCGATGCCCACCTCGTTGCCGAGAAAACCAAAGAACCCCACCTATGTATCCTCCTCTGTTCCCTGTCTCTACCCCTCAACGGCGGTAATTCCTCGCCTTGAGACGATATAATGACCGTAAAATCGTATACCTAACGCCTCCACCTGGCCTCGAACGACAGCGGTTAACCGTCGATCCTCCAGGCTGCTTTCCAGCCCTCCGTCAGGATGGTTATGGACGAGGACCAGACCATCGGCATCAAGCCGAATAGCAACTCGCAAAAAAAACTTGAGATCCAGAACAGCCCCGTCGACTCCTCCAAAAGAGAGTCGCTCCACAGCCAAAACACCGCCATCCTGTTCAACGAAAAGAGCCACGATGAACTCTCGCTCCTCGTGAGCCAAAAGGGCTCTGACCTTCTCCAGCTCCCGACGCAACGGGGAGACCTTCGTAGCCCCTTTCGGTCGGTCCGTCTCGACCATCGCCAGACGACGCCCCAGCTCAACTGCAGCAGACACAGTCGCGGCCTTGGCTGCTCCAATCCCTTTAAAAGAGAGGAACTCCCTCACCGATGTCCTGAGCAACCCACCAAGACCACCAAATCCGTCCAGAAGCGACTCGGAGAGGCTCAAAACGCTACGCCCGGCACCACCGGTTCTCAAAAGGATAGCCAGAAGTTCCACATCACTGAGAGCCGATGGCCCCTTTTCGAAGAGCCTCTCACGGGGGAGCTGATCGTCCGTCACGATAAAAAGGGATTCTCCCGTTTTTCTATCCCAATGGTGGTCTCGGGACCATGCCCTGGGAGGACCAACAGATCGCTGTTCAATACAGCCAACCTCGCCAAAGAGGCCTCCATAAACTGGGGGACGCTCCCAGGAAGATCGGTTCGACCGATGCTCCTGGCAAACAAGGTATCACCAGCCAAGAGGAGCTTTTGATCACCGTCTCGAACCAGGATACAACAGCTTCCCCTGGTATGCCCTGGCGTATGGATCACCGACAACATCAAGGTTCCTACGGACAAGGCTACACCGTCCTTCAGGTACCCTGTCGCCTCTACCGGTGGACAGTCAGCCCCTAACTGAATCGAGAGGTTTTTATCTCCTCTTGAAAGCATTTCCTCGTCCTCAGGGTGGATCCACACCTGAGAACCAAAACGACTGGACAAAGCAGCAGCACCTGCGATGTGATCGGCATGGCCGTGGGTCAAGACCACGGCATACAGAGAAATTTCCCGCTCCTCAATCCACTGTACGACCTCTCGCGGATCTCCACCGGGATCCACGAAAAAACCCACTTTATCCTGCCCCCACAAGAGATATCCATTCGTCCACAAGAGCCCCAAGGGAAAGCGCTTCCACTCCATGTCTACAGCACCTCTGGAGTATCGATAATCAGGGTCACCGGACCATCGTTATGAATCTCGACGACCATGTGAGTCTGGAAGGTCCCTGATTCCACGGGGACACCCAGCTCCTGAAGATGCTCCATAAAGCGACCATAAAGCTCTCGGGCATGATCAGGGGAGGCCGCTCCCACGAAAGAAGGACGTCGTCCCTTCCGACAATTGCCATACAGGGTGAACTGAGAGACGACCAAGAGTCCCCCGGAAACGTCTTTTACGGAAAGGTTCAGTTTCCCATTATCGTCCTCAAAGATCCGAAGCCCTACAATCTTCTCGGCCAGCCACCGAGCATGATCGTCGGTGTCACCGGATGCTACAGCCAAGAGAACACAGAGCCCTTTCTCAACAGAGCCCACCGATGTACCGTCCACCGAAACCCGAGCTCGTGCAACCCGCTGTATTACCGCTCTCATGCTTTACCCCCTGGTGACGTCTATAACGTTTCGAACAGTGTTGATCTTGGCGATAACCGCGTACAGATGCTCTAGGTTTCGGACCAAGACGTCGAGCTTCATACGAGCCTGTCCTCCGCCGATCTTGCTGGCCTTGACAGCAGCCAGGCTGGATTCGGCGTTGGCCACGGCTTGGGCTACGTCGGAGAACAAGCTTGGCCTGTCCAGAGACTCGACGACGATACGAGCCTCATATCGCTTCTTCCCGACATGCCCCCAATCCACCTGGATAAATCGGTCGGAGGACATCCCGGTCACGTTGGAGCAGTTTTCCCGATGGACTGTGATACCCCTCAATCTTGTAGCAAACCCCACTATGGGATCACCAGGAACTGGCTTACAACAGTTGGAAAGAGAGACTAAAACTCCTTCAGCCCCTTCGACAACGATGTCCATACGATCCTTCTGGACCAAGCGATGGGGTTTCGAATCCGGCGGGGACTCTTCTTTGGACTTCATAGAGGAGAGAAGAGAACATATTTTGGACGCCACTGTCCCGGGGTTCTGGCTATTGGCCCCTACAGCAAAGAAAACATCATCTCCGTTATTGTACCCCATATCCCGAGCAACTCTGTTTAAAACCGATGATATTTCATCCGCTTGGTGCTTGGGGGCACCTTTGTCGCTCAAGCGACGCTTAAGCTCTCGATCCAGAAGCTCCCGCCCCCTCTGAATCGTCTCCGTCTTGGCCACGGTATCCAGATGTTTGAAATAAGCTCGGATCCTCCCCTTGGCCTTGCTGCTCTTAGCCACCTTTAACCAATCCCGGGAGGGCTTCCCCTGAGGAGATGTAAGGACTCTGACGATGTCACCGTTTTGCAGTTCATAGTCCGTAGGGACAATACGGTTATTGACCATAGCTCCCACGTATTGGTTGCCAACCTGAGTATGGACAGCATAGGCAAAATCGATAGGGGCAGCACCTCGGGGCAGGGATTTTACGTCTCCCTGAGGGGTGAAGACGAACACATCCGATGTGAGGACGTCATCCTTCAGACGCTCCATGAACTCCTCTGGACGAACTTCCTGGCTCTCCTCGATGGTCTTCCGGATCCACTCGAGTTTGGTATCCAGATCGTCCATCCGCTGGGAACCTTCCTTGTACCGCCAGTGAGCCGCTACCCCATATTCTGCAAGCCAGTTCATCTCCCAGGTCCGTATCTGCACCTCAAGAGGTTCACCAGACGGCCCCACCACCGTGGAGTGGAGAGACTGATACATGTTGTTTTTAGGATTGGCAATATAATCGTCGAATTGACCGGGAATTGGCTTCCAGATTGTATGCACAATGCCCAAAACGGTATAACACAACGTGACGTCATCGACGATGATCCTCATAGCCAGAAGATCGTAGAGCTGATCCACCGATAAGCCCTTGCGATTCATCTTCTCAAGAATACTATAAAAGTGCTTGGCTCGGCCCTTGATAAGGGCTTCGATATCGTGCTCCTTAAGTCGAGCCTCCAGGACCTCGATAGCTTTTTTGATGGTTGTCTCTCGCTCGGGAAGCCTTTTCTGCACTTTCTTTTTGATCTCATAGTACATATCAGGGTCATAATACTTGAATGCCAGATCCTCAAGGGTCCTCTTCACCTGATAGATCCCCAGGCGATGAGCTAAAGGAGCGTAAATCTCCAGGGTCTCCTTGGCAATTCGCTGCTGCTTATCTCGACGAAGGACGCCTAAGGTCCTCATATTGTGAGTACGATCGGCCAGTTTGATGAGGACCACCCGTATATCCTTCGCCATGACGAGAAACATCTTTCGCAGGTTCTCCGCCTGGTAATCCTCGAAAGACTTGAAGGGAAGCTTTCCAAGCTTGGTGACACCGTCGACCAACACTGACACCTCAGCTCCGAAACTATTCGCCAGATCGTCCTTGGTCACGTGAGTGTCCTCTATACAGTCATGAAGCAAGGCGGCGTCCATGGTCTGAATGTCCATTTTCATCTCGGCCAGGATGGAAGCCACGTAGATACAATGGATGATATAGGGTTCACCAGTCCCCCGCTTCTGATCGCCGTGGGCCTCGGCTGCATACACCAGAGCCTCTCCCAGCTCCTTCAGCTCATCTGGGGTAAAGTATCGGGCGACCTTGGACCACAGCTCTTGCCAAGCAAATTTTACCGAAACTGATCGCTGTTGCTCAGGCAACCTCCCCATAAAACTGTCCCGAAGGGAAATGAGATTCCTTTTGCTGAACTTCTTGTGCTCCACCTCACTCATGGCCTCATCTCCCCTAAGCGCCATCGGCCAAAACTATCTTTTCCACCACAAATTGGAGACTCAGTCGCCCCTTCCACTCGTTCAGCCTTGGTCGATAGACCCATCCGTAAATATCCTCCATGGAGCAATGCTGACGAGCACCGTTGAAGGCCAGTAATGTCCCGGAGCCTACGTCAATCTTGCCGTGCAGCCCCCCCTTTCCCAAAGGCTGAAGCCGTTCTCCGCCCCTTCGGGGCACGAAAAACGCTGGAAAAGGATGGGAATGCCCAAAAGGGCCGATCCGACGGAGGTCATGCCATAATCCCATATCGAAGCGAGAGGGATCCCAGTCGATAACCACGTCAACCTTCTCCGGAGAGATAATCGCCTTCAAACGGCGGTCTAACTCGATCGTCAGGAGGTCCCAACGATCAGGAGTCACGGAAAAACCCGCAGCGTATTGGTGACCACCCCACCCCTCCAGAAGGTTGTCGAGATCCGAGAGAATCTGGACCGCATTACCTCCCTCAGGCACCCGCAGCGTACCACGAATACCGTTGCCGGAGGGAGCTGCCAGGGCAAAAGCCCGGTCATATCCGTAGCAAAGGCGACTGGCCACAGCGCTGAGGACTCCCACAGGCCAGCTCTCATCATAATGGACCTGCATCATCGATCTCTCGATTTTTTGTACTATCGTGGAGGTGATAGTTGCAGAAATTTCCTTCCGATGTTGGTTTAATTCATACAAATGAGCGACATCCCCGTTCCCCAAAACGACATCAAGCGCCCGATCTGCCACATCCAGACGACCAGCAGCATTCAGACAGGGAACGAGTTTCATGGACAAGGTCTCCTCGTCCAGGATCGCCGGCGAAACGGAAAGCCGCTGACAAAGTTCCAAAAGGCCAGGACGAGGCCGATTACGAAGGACATCAAGTCCCTGGCCGACCAAAGCACGGTTTAACGGTCCCAAGGGCATACAATCAGCTACCGTGGCGAGTGCAACAAGGTCAAGACGATCGAAGAGCCATTCCCGGGGAGCAACAGCACAGCGAAACGCCCAAGCCCAGAGGACCGCCGTGGCACATAGGCGACAAGCCTCTGCACACCCCCCTCGCTGGGGATTCACGAAGCCTGGAATTGCTATGACGTCTCCGTCCACTGAATGATGATCGAAAACGATCACGGTCATACCCGAACGGACAGCCTGGTCTATGGCCTCCACATCTTTGGAGCCACAATCCACAACGATCAGAGTCTGAAAGCCTTTAACCACGGCAGCCTGGATCACCCATCTGTGGACGCCATATCCCTCATTCTGCCGATGGGGAAGGTAATAGCTCACCGAGGATGCCCCAGAAAGGCCAGCGAGTTCAATAGCCAGTGCAGAGGAGGACACACCGTCCACGTCGTAATCACCATAAACCAGCACCTTCTGATTGGGAACTGCTTTGTTCCAAAGCTCGAGGGCCCGATCCACATCGGGCCCCAAATCCAGATTCTGAAGACTACCGGGCAGGTCATCAACCAACAAGGAGCTCAGCTTATCAGGATCGTCTCCCCAGCGGGAACGCATAACCGTAGCCAGCAGGTTGGAGCAGCCGAGATGAGTGGAAAGAGCAAGGGGATCATCGTCAACGGAGAGTCGCTGTATCTGCCGAGAAGAACATGTCGGGAGCATCCGGACAAAACACCTCCTCTTACGTGCATAAGTGGGAGAACTTCAAACCGTACTTCGTGAATATGACAGAAGGAGGGGAGCAGCAAGGCCCCCCTCCTTGACGATGTCTATTTCGAAACAGGAACCCCTGTGAACCACTCATCAAGAAGGGCACCAGCAATATAGATAGAGCTATAGGTTCCTATCACGATCCCCGTCATAAGAGCAAAAGAGAAGTTGGCCAGAACCGGTCCTCCCCAGATGTAGAATGCCAGAACAGGAAGAAACGTGGTCAGAGACGTGTTGATGGTCCGAGACAGCGTCTGGTTAATGGAGACGTTCATGAGGCCATCCACACCCCATCCCCGAAGGTGTTTCCAGTTCTCTCGAACCCGATCAAGAACGACAATGGTGTCGTTCAGAGAGTAGCCCACGATGGTCAAGATCGCGGCGATGAAGGTGATGGAAATCTCTCGTCCCATAAGACTAAACAGTCCCAAGGTAATTATAGTGTCATGAAGAAGAGCCACTACGCTAACCACAGCAAAGCGGAATTGGAAGCGGATGGTTATGTAGATCAGGATCCCCAGAAGAGCCACAAGCAACGCTACACAGGCTTCTCGACGAAGCTGCTCTCCCACAACAGGACCGACCTTTTCAAATCGAAGAACAGACAGACCGTTGAACTTGGCCTTAAGAGCATTTAAAACGTCCTTTCGAACCCCCTCTTCCTCTGCCTGGAGGCGAACGATAACTCCTCGATCACTGTAGGCCTGAATAACAGCCTTGCTCTGGCCAAGGTGCCCCAAGACACCACGGACTTCGCTGACCTGAACGGGAGCGGGGAACTCAAGCTGAAGCAGATTTCCTCCGGTGAAGTCAATACCAAGATTCAGCCCCCGAGTCAGCAAAAGCCCCAAACTCAGGAGAACGAGAAGGGCGCTCAATCCCAAGGCCTGACGGCGAAACCTCATAAAGTTGAACTTATACATCAGATTCGTATTCATCATCAACGGCCTCCCGTTACCTTCGACGTGCCAGGGAAGGAATGCTGTTGTGGCTCACCATGATCTGTAGCAGAACACGGGTTACCAAAACAGCGCTGAAGACGCTGGCGACGATACCAAAGGCCAAGGTCAAAGCAAAACCTCTGACGGGTCCACTTCCAAAATAATAGAGGACTGCCGCAGCGATCAAGGTAGTGATATTGGCATCCAAAATGGTTTTAAAAGCTTTTTTGAAGCCTGAATCCAAGGAAGCCAGAGGGGTTTTACCGTCTCTATACTCCTCTTTTACTCGCTCGTATATCAGGATATTTCCATCCACGGCCATGCCAATAGTCAAAATAATACCCGCGATACCCGGGAGGGTCAGCGTTGCCTTGAAGCTAATCAAAAGAGCAAAGAGGAGGAGCATAGTCACAACCAAGGCGACATCAGCAGCAAGACCAAGAACCCGGTAGTAGATAAGCATGAACAAAACGACGAGCACGCAGCCGATGAAGCCTGCCTTGAGACCAGCTTTGATGGAGTCAGTGCCCAAGGTTGGCCCCACGGAACGATTTTCCAGAACCTCGACGGGAACGGGCAAAGCTCCGGCTCGAAGCATAATAGCCAGGTTTCTGGCCTCTTCCGGTGAAAAACTACCGGAAATCTGGGCAGAGCCTCCACTGATCCGTTCCTGCACGACAGGAGCCGATACCACCATGCCATCCAGAACAATGGCGATCTGTTTTCCCACGTTGGTTTCCGTAGCCGCATCGAAAAGCTTAGCTCCGGTATCGTTGAACTCCAGACTTACTACAGGACGTCCCAGATTGTCGTAGGTCGCCTTAGCTCCCTTTAGATCCTTTCCGCTGACGTAGACCTCCCCCAGAAGGTATATCCTCCCAGAGTCATCGTCGGCCACAACGCCGCCACTTTTGGTTTCAGCTCGAGCCCGCAAGTCCTTTTCAAGACTGTCCCTTTGGGCCTTGACCTCGTTCCAGCGGGAGACGGCCCGCTCATATTCCTCATCGGAGTCGTAATTCTTCCTCTCAGCCTGAGGAGGCAGCGCAGCCGTGGCCTGGAGCACCTGCCGGAATTCCAGCAAAGCGGTCTTCCCGATAAGCTCCAGAGCCTGTTCGGGATTTTCAACTCCAGGGAGGTCCACGATCACTCGATTCTCGCCCTCTCTCTGGATAACGGGCTCAGAGACCCCATACTGATCAACTCGGTTTCTCAAAACCGCCAATAGACGTTCCACACTGTCATTGGTCAGGGGGTTCTCCGGTATCCCTTTGGCTTGCAGGAGAATGTGAGCCCCCCCCTTGAGGTCTAACCCCAAATGAACCCGTCCCTTAATCGGAAATACCGACGCCAGGGCAGCCACAACGACGACGGCAACTAAAGCTAACCGCCAACGATCCTTCTTTAACATAGAAACCCACTACCTCCTTGTGATACCCAACAGAGCATCAACGAAAAAGGAGTGGATGTTTTAATAGACACCCACTCCAAAACGATGGGCAAGTATCTACCGACTCTCGTCCACAGTCTCAGTTTTTTGGGGCCCCTTCTCCCCATCGTCGGAGTTGTTTTCGACTTTTGGAGCTTCCGCCTGGGGCACCTCATCGACCATCTTCGTGGAGATCGACCCTTTGAGAACCCTGGCTTTAACGCCATCAGCGATCTCCAGAATCAGACTGTCCTCCTTGACCTCCCGTACGGTACCGACGAACCCGCCTGCGGTGACCACTCGGTCACCTCTGCTCAAAGACCCCAAAAGCTGATCATGCTTCTTCTGGCGCTTCTTCTGTGGCCTGATGATGAAGAAGTAAAAAACGACCACGAAGATAACCAGAGGGAAAAACATCTGCATGGCCCCCGCCTGTCCGGCATTACCCAATGATACCGCCTCCTAATCATATGTTCGTTGCTCAGATTCCTTATTGTATCATGGCTTTACCGACTTTTACACACTCTGAACTCCGCCGTGTTTCAGGTAAAACAGAAGTTTTTCAAGCTCCACCGTAATATCCACAGAGTAGACGATCACCCCGTCGGGCACAACCACCGAAGTGGGAGAAAAATTCAGGATACCCTTGATTCGACCGGCTTTGATGGCGGAATCAACACACTGCTGAGCTGCATCTTTGGGAACGGTGAGAACGAGGATCTCGATATCAAGCTCGTCAATTATTCGAGGCATATCGGCGACATGATAGCATCGTCGTCCCCAAAAAACTCTCCCCACTTTCGTCTCCGCCACGTCAAACAGGGCCACGATTTCGTACTTTTCCGAGATAAAAGCGTTGTGATCCACAAGGGCCTCTCCCAGACGCCCCACTCCCACTAAACCGATATTCCACTTCTGGGGTTGAGACAAAATCTCTGAGATATGCTCTCGAAGACGATCTACGTCGTACCCAACACCTCGCTTTCCTATTTCTCCAAAATAGGAAAGATCTTTTCGAACCTGGCTGGCCTTCAATCCCAGCATCTCCCCCATCTCCTTGGACGAAACAACGTGTACGCCCTCGGAGTTCAAACGATCCAGAAGTCTTCGATACTGGATGAGACGTTCTACAGTGGGCTCAGCAACCTTCATGCTCCTCCCCTTTCGCAAAACAATCGATAGAACAGCAAATTACGCCCAGCCCCTACCTGGCAAACCGAAGGCCATACCGACCAGCATACGGAGCGTGATGTCCGACGGCCTCTTCGATCCTGAGAAGTTGATTATATTTGGCAACCCGATCAGTCCTGGCAGGAGCTCCCGTCTTGATCTGACCGGCAGAGATTGCAACGGCTAAATCGGCAATGAACGTGTCGGCAGTCTCCCCGGAACGATGAGAAATCACGGTAGCAAAACCGGCCTCTTTGGCTCGGGCGATGACCTCCAGCGTTTCTGTCAAAGTCCCAATCTGGTTGAGCTTGATAAGCACCGCCGTAGCCGCCTTCTCCTCAATCCCCCGGTTCAGACGCACTCTGTTGGTAACAAAAAGATCATCACCGACGATCTGTACTCTTTCCCCAAGGGTTTTGGTCATCAGAGCGAAGCCCTCCCAGTCGTCCTCGGCCATGCCGTCCTCAATGGAGACGACGGGGTAGGTACCGCAAAGCTCTTTGTAGTAGTCGTTGAGCTCGGCAGAGGTAAAGACCTTCCCTTCACCGGCAAAGCTGTAGCGACCATCGGAATAGATCTCGGTTGCAGCCACATCCACAGCGATGCCTACTTGTTCTCCCGGGGAGTACCCCGCTTTCTCTATCGCCTCTACCAAGACATCAAACCCCTCACGATTACTCTCCAGGTTGGGAGCAAATCCTCCCTCGTCACCCAAGGCAGTAGAGTAGTCCTTGGCCTTGAGCATGGATTTTAAGGTATGGTAGATCTCCACGTTGATTCGAAGAGCTTCGGAGAAGCTCCCAGCTCCGTAGGGCATGATCATGAATTCCTGAATATCTAGGTTGTTGTCGGCATGAGCGCCACCGTTGATGACGTTCATCATTGGAGTAGGAAGGGAGAAAGGCCCTAAACCGCCCAGATACGCCCACAGAGGCATTTCATAGTATTCGGCCGCAGCCCGGGCCACCGCCATAGAGACCCCCAGGATAGCGTTGGCGCCCAGGGTTCCTTTATTGGCGGTTCCATCCAGATCAATCATTGCCTCATCGATATAGGCTTGCTCAGAGACATCCATTCCAACGATCTCCGAGGCTATTTTTTCGTTCACATTCTCGACGGCTTTTAAAACGCCCTTGCCCAGGAACCGATGCCCCCCATCCCGAAGTTCCACCGCCTCGAAACTACCGGTAGAGGCTCCAGACGGAACAGCAGAGCGCCCCACGATACCGCATTCCAATCCCACCTCCACCTCCACGGTGGGATTCCCTCTGGAGTCCAAAATCTCTCTACCGTGTATCCCGATGATGGTACTCATCGTTCATCGCTCCTTTCCATAAAATAAACACTATCGCTTCACTCGCCCTCCCAAAGCCTGGTCTCAGGCTCAACCTGCCGATCCTCCAGCAACGCATAGGGGGCGCCTCTTTTTCTTTTTAAAAGGGCCTCATCGTCCACCAGTACCCGAACGATCAAGAGTCTTCGAGGAAAGGCAATGTCCACCGTATCTCCCGATCGAACCACCGTGGATGGTTTCACCTTCCGCCCGTTAATTCGCACCGCTCCAACAGTGACTATCTCCTGGGCCACGGTCCGACGTTTCACCAGCCGGGCAAGCTTCAGATAGAGGTCGATCCTGATAGCCATAGAGACCTTCCCTTACGACATGTAGTCCCGAAGAGGAATACTACGGCTAGGATGTCGTAACTTTCTCAAAGCCTTGGCTTCAATCTGTCGAATTCGCTCGCGAGTTACACCAAATTGACGCCCGACATCCTCCAACGTGTAAATTTGACCATCTTCGAAGCCGAAACGAAGTCGAAGAACTTCCTTCTCCCGATCGGTCAAGCTCTCCAGAACGCTCTCTAAATGCCCCCTGAGAAATTCCATTGAGGTGGAGTCATCTGGACTTATCATGTCCTTATCTTCGATGAAATCCCCCAACTGGCTATCTTCCTCCTCCCCCACAGGTGACTCAAGGGATATGGGCTCCTGAGCTATCTTTCGGATCTGAACCACCTTGGCAGGATCAATTCCCATCTCGGCAGCAATTTCATCGTCGGTAGGTTCCCGCCCAAGATTTTGAACCAAACTCCGAGACACGCGCATAACCTTGTTGATGGTCTCCACCATGTGGACCGGAACCCGTATGGTTCGAGCCTGATCTGCGATGGCTCTGGTAATGGCCTGTCGAATCCACCACGTAGCATAGGTACTGAACTTGTAGCCTCGAGTGTAGTCAAATTTCTCAACCGCGCGGATCAGTCCCAGATTTCCCTCCTGAATCAGGTCTAAAAACAGCATTCCCCGCCCCATGTATTTCTTGGCAATACTCACTACCAACCGCAGGTTGGCCTCAATCAGATAGGACTTGGCCTGTCCGTCACCAGCCTCGATCCTCTTGGCCAGCTCAACTTCCTGGGACTGGTTCAGAAGGGGGATGTTACCGATCTCCCGAAGGTACACCCTAACTGGATCACTACCACCGATGAGATTCTCGCCACCCTCTGAGTTGGCACAAACAGCCATAGGATTGTCCTCAGGCTTATCAGCTCCCTGGATATCGATGTCCAACGCCATAAGGTTCTCGTATATTCTTCTCAGCAGGGCCTCGTTGAGGCTCTGGGGTGTCATATGCCGCTCAATATCCTCTTTGGTAACGTACCCCTTACTCTGTCCCTCCAGAAGTATGTTTTTGATCTTATCAAGATACTGATCCAACATGGCCTCGGTACCATCCATCCCGATATTCAGATCACCCTGAGAATCGACAAGGCGCTCCATACGTGGCCCCCCCCCTTCATGCCCGGAAACCCTTTTGAGACACCAACCGCTGTCGTACCTGTTCAAGTTCCTGAATATCTGCAACATCGGCCTCGCCCCTGAGAAGTTTTACACGAAGTTCATTATACCGCATTTGAGCTTTTTGGCGATAGAGGATTTGACAAAAATGCCTCCACTTCCAATGAAGATCGTGATCGAACTCGTCAAGGTAAGAACCGCCCTTGGCCAAGACGAAGAGAGGAAAGGTATCATTCATACTCAGCCAACGTTTCTCCAAAAAGGCCGGAGATTCCCCCGAGAGGATAGCCCCTGCCATCCTCTTAAGCCGAGAATCGGAAAGAAAAGGCAGCACTTTGTCTGCAGAGATCCGTTTTCGAAGGGATGCTTCCTCCCAAAGTAACGTAACCACAGCGATCTCAGGCAAAGGAGGAGGAGCCTCATCCTCAGGAAGAATTTCTTCCTCGCTCGCAAAAGACGATCGAATGGGACGGGAATCCTTTCGTCGGCAGTCCAAAGCGTCTAAAACCTCCAGCTCCCGCACACCTAACAGAGCCGCCAAGAGGGGAAGATGGGGCGATATCTCCACGGGCTCCACCTGGGCCAGTCCATCAAAAAGACCGCTGATGGCGCCCTTTCTCGTCTTGGGATCCTCAATAAGAGGTGTCGAAAGGCGAATGTGATATTCCACGAGTGGCAAAGCCTTTTTAAGACACCCTTCGAACCGTTCGACTCCTCCTGAAGCACTCAGAAGATCGTCGGGATCCTCCCCCTCAGGGAGAGAGACAACCCACACGGAGAGTCCCGCCTTCTGAAGGACATACATCCCCCGTAAAGCCGCAGCCTGACCGGCTCCGTCGGCATCATAGCAGATGTAGGTTCGATCAGCTAGACGACGAAGAACCTCGGCCTGTTCCTCCGTCAGAGACGTTCCAAGGGTCGCCACCGTTTGCGTAAAGCCTTTCATATGGAGCCTCAGGGCATCCATATACCCCTCGACCAGAATGGAGTGTCCCTTCTCCCGAATGGCTGCCCTGGCTTTGTCAATCAGATACAGGGTTTTTCTCTTGCTGTAGATATCCGTCTCGGGGCTATTCAGATATTTGGCACCATCGCCGTCGATAATTCGACCACCAAAAGCGACCAAGCGACCGGAGATGTCTCGAATCGGAAAGATTACCCGGCCTCTAAACCGATCATAGAGCCCCCGCTCGCTTCGGATCACAAGACCGCACCGCTCCATCGGCTTCAAAGCTATTCCCCGTTTCGGAAGTTCCCTTGTGAGAAAATTCCAGGAGGGAGGGGCCCATCCAAGCTCAAAAAAACTTTGGCTCTCTGGAGATACATCCCGACGATCCAGGTATCCCTGAGCGGTCAAGCCCTGGCGATCATGGAGACATTTCTGAAAGAGAGAACAGGCTGCTTCCATAACGTCGAACAGGTTGGATGTTTTTCCCTTGCCTGAACGTGCCTCAAGAGAGACCCCCGCTCTCCGAGCCAGAAGCTCCAGAGCCTCGGGAAACGACACCCCTTCTCGCTCCATAACAAAACTGAACAGATCGCCTCCCTTGCCACATCCAAAACAATGCCAGCTCTGACGCTCCTGGGAGACATGAAACGACGGGGTCCTCTCATCATGAAAAGGACAGAGCCCCTTGTAGTTTTTGCCGCTTTTGGTGAGTCTGACGTACTCGCCTATCACGTCCACCACATCAAGTCGGGCTTTGATACGTCCTACATCGTCTCCCACAGGCTATCACCTCCTTTTTCATCAATAAAAAACGGGGAGAGCTTTCGCCCTCCCCGCATGGATTATTCTCGACGTTCTCAGCCTACTTGGAGGAGCCCCTACAGGAACAAGGGGGCCATAACAACGGCCACGACAGACATAAGCTTGATAAGGATATTCAGGCTAGGCCCGGAGGTGTCCTTGAACGGATCGCCCACCGTATCGCCAACTACTGCGGCAGCGTGTTGCTCGGTCCCCTTGCCACCGTGATGCCCTTCCTCGATGTATTTCTTGGCATTATCCCAAGCACCACCCGAGTTGGACATGAAGATAGCCAGCATAACACCTGTGACGATTGCACCGCCCAGAAGGCCTCCCAAAGCCTCGGGACCGAGGAAGACTCCCACCAAAACAGGGCAAACGATGGCGAGAAGACCGGGAACAATCATTTCCTTCAGGGCAGCTCCCGTAGAGATCTCCACACAGCGTTCGTACTCAGGACGAGCGCTCCCCTCCATTATGCCCGGAATCTCCCTGAACTGGCGGCGAACCTCGTCTATCATATGTTCAGCAGCCCTTCCGACGGCCTGAATGGTCAGAGCACTGAAGAGGAAGGGCAACATACCACCCAAGAAGAGACCGGTCATGACCGTGGGATTGCTGAGGTCGATAGACTCCAGGTTGACAGCCCCAGCGTAGGCAGCAAACAGAGAAAGAGCGGTAAGAGCAGCCGATCCTATAGCCAGTCCCTTGCCCATAGCGGCGGTCGTGTTCCCCACAGCGTCCAGTTTATCGGTGATCTTCCTGACCTCGGGAGGTAACTTACTCATCTCGGCAATACCACCAGCGTTATCGGCGATGGGTCCATAGGCATCCACGCTCAGAGTCATACCAGTGATGGAAAGCATGCCGACAGCAGCACAGGCAATTCCGAAGAGCCCTCCAAATGAGTAGCTCACCATGGTGGCCACACAGATCATGATCACAGGAACCACGGTGGAGATCATCCCCACGGCAATACCCGACAGGATTGTGGTGGCGGACCCCGTCTCGGTAGCCTGAGCGATCTTTTGTACCGGCTTATAGTCGGAGGACGTATAGACCTCGGTCACCCAGCCGATGAGGACACCGACAAGAATCCCTGAAAGGACACTCCAAAACAGGTCGATCTTGCCCAACATGAGTTTGGTGGCGAGGAACGCACCCACGATCATGATCCCGCCAGTGAGGAAAGTTCCCTTTCGAAGGGCGACTTGGGCGTTTCCCCCCTCCTTTACCCGGACGACGACCGTTCCAAGAATCGCGGACACGATGCCAAGACCGGCTAAAACCAGAGGATAGGCCACTCCAACAGCCCCCGCTACCACCACACCGATGGCCATGGCAGCGATGATGGAGTTGACGTACGATTCAAAGAGGTCAGCTCCCATGCCGGCGATGTCGCCCACATTGTCACCCACGTTGTCGGCGATAGTAGCCGGGTTTCTGGGATCGTCCTCGGGGATCCCCGCCTCGACCTTGCCCACCAAGTCAGCTCCGACATCGGCCGCTTTCGTGTAGATTCCCCCCCCCACACGGGCAAACAAAGCGATGGAGCTGGCACCAAAACCGAAGCCCGTGATGACACTGGGATCTCGGTACAGGAAGTAACAGATCAGGATACCGATAACACCGAGGCCGACCACGGCCATGCCCATAACGCTCCCGCCCTTAAAGGCCACGTTCAGTGCGGCGTTTGTCCCCCGAGTTGCGGCATACGCAGTCTTGCCATTGGACTTGGTGGCAACGTTCATGCCAATATAGCCAGCAACAGCACTACACCCGGCACCAAGGACGAAAGCCAAGGCAACAGGAAGGCCCAGCTTCCACGTCAAAAGCAAAGCGACCACGATAACGAAGGGAAACAACCAGCGATATTCCCTGTTCAAAAAGGCCATAGCCCCTTGGTGAATGATCTCCGAGAGCTCGTTGACCCTCTCGTTATCTACTCTGAAACCGTTGACCTTACGATACGCTCCAGTTGCATAGAGCAGGGCCAGGATGCCGGACAACCCGACAAGAACAAGCGTGTATCCCATTATACGAAAACCTCCTCCTCGTTCTCTACCATCACACATCTTCGCAAAGACTCTCCTTGAGGATTCCACTGCCTCAAAGTACTTAACATTATATCAAGGCCTCGCACAAAGACAAGCTAACAGGGCTACTCCCACTCCACAGTGGCGGGCGGTTTGCTCGTAATATCGTAGACAACCCGATTGATACCGGGGACCTCGTTGCAGATCCTGGTGGAGATTCGATCCAACACATCCAAAGGAAATCGAAACCACTCAGCGGTCATGCCGTCGGAGGACGTGATGGCCCGAAGAGCAAGGACCCGGGCGTATGTCCGATCATCGCCCATCACCCCCACAGTGTACACCGGCAAAAGCACGGCAAAAGCCTGCCATATTTGGTCATACAGGCCAGCTTTTCGTATCTCGCCCAGATAGATTCGGTCAGCTTTCCTCAAGATATCCAGCTTCCCTTGAGTGATCTCACCCAGACATCGAACGGCGAGTCCGGGGCCAGGGAAGGGATGTCGCGAGATGATGGCCTCGGGAACCTTCAGAAGTCGTCCGATGTGTCGAACCTCATCCTTGAACAGATCCCGAAGAGGCTCGAGAACCCGGAGATCCATGTCTTCCGGCAAGCCTCCCACGTTATGATGGCTCTTGATAACCGCTGCAGAGACGCCCTGATGACCGCTCTCAATCACATCAGGATACAGGGTTCCCTGAAGAAGCCAGCGAGCTCCGGAGATGTTCGAGGACTCCTCTTCGAACACTCGAACGAAGAGCTCACCGATGACCTTTCTCTTACGCTCAGGATCGGTAATCCCCTCCAATGCCTTGAGAAAACGGCACGAGGCATCCACATAACGGACATTCAGGTCCATAGCCTGATAGCTCTCCAAAACCTCCTGAGCCTCCCGGTCTCGCATCATGCCAGTGTTCACAAAAATACACCGTAACCGATCCCCAAGTGCTCGAGATACGAGAGCAGCGGCCACCGATGAGTCCACACCGCCGGAGAGGCCACAGATCACGGTATCGTCCCCAACGGAGGATCGAATGGCCTGAACAGAGCTCTCGATCCAATCTCCCAGATTCCAGTCGCCAGAACAACGGCATACGGAAAACAGGAAGTTTGAGAGCATAGCAGAGCCATGCTCCGTATGGGCAACCTCGGGATGATACTGAAAAGCCAGGATGGAGTTATCGGGGGTTCGAAAACCAGCGACCACCCCATCATCAGTCTCAGAGAGGAGAACCGTCTCATCGGGAATTTTCTCCACATCGTCGCCGTGGCTCATCCAGACCTGGGTTCGATCAGGCACCCCATCGTAGATGGGGCTTTCACGATCGACAACGACAATATGGGCCCGACCATATTCCCTCCTGGTGGATGAGCGAACTGAGCCACCCATAACCCGACAGATATACTGCATACCGTAGCAGAGACCAAGGACAGGAACACCCATCCTCAGGATATCGCCATCGATTACAGGCGCATCGTCCTCCAACACGCTCCTGGGACCACCTGATATGACGATCCCCTTGGGGCTTCGAGCCCGAACATCCTGAACACGAACGTTCCAAGGCAGGATCTCACTGTGGACCTTGAGCTCTCTGATTCTTCGGGCGATCAGCTGAGTAAACTGAGAGCCGCAGTCCAAAATGACGATGTTATCCATGAGTATTCACGTCCTCCCACGTTATCCAGTGCCATAGATATTCGTCGTACACAACACTCATGATACCAGAAAGAAGGGATTCAGGGAGTGCCGTTCATAACGGAAAAGGAACCCCCGGCACAGCCGGAGGTTCCTTTTGATGTCGCTTATTTTACTGTTAGTACATACCGCCCATACCGCCGGGCATTCCACCAGGCATTCCACCACCCATGCCTTCGTTCTTCTCCTCAGGCTTATCAGCGATCAAGGCCTCGGTGGTCAGGACCATCTTAGCCACAGATGCGGCGTTCTCCAAGGCACTTCTGGTCACCTTGACTGGATCGATGATACCGGCTTTGATCATGTTCACGTACTCGCCCGTGGCGGCATCCAAACCGAAACCGTCCTCCAACCCCCGAACCTTCTCGACAACCACATCGCCCTGAAGCCCCGCATTGGTCGCAATGAGGTGCAACGGGGATGCAAGAGATTTGAGCACCAGGCTCGCGCCGGTCTTCTCATCACCGGACAGAGAGTCGATCTCCTTAGCCAAGGCGTCGATACAGCTCACCAGTGCCACACCACCACCGGCCACAATACCCTCTTCAACAGCGGCCCGGGTAGCCGACAGAGCGTCATCGATCCTAAGCTTAAGCTCTTTTTGCTCGGTCTCCGTGGCAGAGCCAACCTGAATCACGGCCACACCCCCAACGATTTTGGCGAGCCGCTCCTGAAGTTTCTCTTTATCGTAGTCGGAGGTGGAATCCTCAAGTTCCTTACGGATCTGAGCGGCACGTTTCCTGATATCATCGGAGTTTCCAGCCCCCTCGACGATGGTCGTCTCTTCCTTGGTGACCCGGACTTTCTTGGCCTGTCCCAGCTTGGACAGCTCCACGTTCTCCAATTTCTCGCCCAAGTCGGCAGTAATAACCTCGCCTCCGGTGACGATGGCGATATCCTGAAGCATGGCCTTACGACGCTCGCCAAATCCGGGAGCTTTGACAGCGGCCACCTGCATGGTCCCGCGCAGTTTGTTGACGACGAGAGTCGCCAGGGCTTCACCCTCCACGTCCTCGGCGATAAGGAGAAGAGGTTTACCTGTCTGGACGACCTTCTCCAGGATAGGAAGCACGTCCTTGATATTGCTGATCTTGGCATCGAAAACAAGGACATACGCATCCTCAAGGGACGCCTCCATCCGCTCGGGATCGGTAACCATATAAGGACTGATATAGCCCTTGTCGAACTGGAGGCCCTCAACGGTCTCCAGGGTGGTCCCCATGGTCTGGCTGTCCTCGACGGTGATAACGCCGTCCTCGCCGACCTTCTCCATGGCCTCAGCGATAAGCTTACCCACAACACTGTCGTTGGCCGAGATGGAGGCAACCTGACTGATCTCGGACTTGCCCTTCACCTGAATGGACTTTCTCTTGAGTTCCTCGGTGATGACGGCTACAGCTTTTTCAATACCGCTTCGAAGGAATATGCCGTTGGCACCGGCAGCGACGTTCTTCATACCCTCGTGGATAATCTCCCGAGCAAGGACCGTGGCAGTGGTCGTTCCGTCGCCGGCGACGTCGTTGGTCTTGGAGGCGACCTCCTTGACGAGCTGGGCACCCATGTTTTCGTATGGATCGTCCAGCTCAATCTCCTTGGCGATGGTCACGCCGTCGTTGGTGATCGCAGGAGAGCCGAACTTCTTCTCCAGAACTACGTTGCGCCCCTTGGGGCCCAGAGTTACACCGACGGTATCGGTAACCTTGTCGACGCCGCGCTCCATGGCGCGACGGGCTTCTTCACCGAAAGAAAGAATTTTGGCCATTTGTTAAAACCTCCCGTTTTTCTCGCACAGACCGAAAATATCCGGTCTACTTCTCAATGACAGCGAGGACATCCCGCTCGCTGAAGATTACGTACTCATCACCATCGATCTTGACCTCGGTTCCAGCGTACTTACTGAAGATGATCCGATCACCGACCTTAAGCTCAAGAGGGAGCTTCTGACCATTCTCCAGGACTTTTCCGCTACCAACGGCGACGACCTCGCCCTCCTGGGGCTTTTCTTTGGCCGTATCAGGCAGGAAGAGACCCCCTTTGGTCTTTTCCTCACTGGTGACGACTTTGACGACGATGCGATCTGCAAGTGGTTTGAGATTCACGCTAAATGCCTCCTTAAGAATATCTCTGACGATATTAGCACTCAACAACTACGAGTGCTAATCGACTTATGGAATGATACGGCGGAAGCTCCTAAATCTCAACAGGGGATAGAGGCAATTAAAGTGGATTAGAAGACATAATAAGCCTTTTTCTCCGTTTTACCTCTTATTTTTTCCATAATCACAATTGGTCAAACACCGTCGATTATGCTCCAAGAGGGAGCCGGTGCCAGCTCCAGACCAGATCGTCGCCCTCGATGCCAGCCATGATAGGCAGCAGCGGCGATCATAACGGCATTGTCGGTACAATAAAAGAGATCGGGAACAAACGTTTTCCACCCTTTCTTGGTCTGAAGCACTTCCCGAAGGGCGCTGTTAGCTGCCACCCCTCCGGACAAAGTTACCGATCGAACACCGGTGAGCTTTGAAGCTAATTCAAGCTTTCCCATAAGGGAGCGCACGACCGCCAACTGGAAGGAAGCACAAATATCCTCCAGGGGAAGAGAGACCCCCTGTGATCGGAGGCGATCAACCTGCCAGAGAACCGCCGTCTTCAGACCACTGAAGCTGAACTCTACACTATCAGACCTACCTAAAGGGACGGGGAACTCGAATGCCTTCGGGTTGCCTGAGCGAGCCAGTTGATCGATAACCGGCCCTCCGGGGTAGGATAATCCCAGTAGTTGGGCCACTTTATCGTAGGCCTCTCCAGCAGCATCATCACGGGTCTCTCCAAGGAGCTCGTATCGTCCCAAGTCCTCCACCAAAACGATCTCGGTGTGCCCTCCAGAGACGAGCAGGGACAAAAAAGGCGTTTCAAGGTCGGGGTGGTTCACCACATTAGCGAAAATATGCCCTTCAAGATGATTGACTCCCAGTAAAGGGGTTTTCCACGCCTGGGCCAGGCCCTTCGCTCCCATACACCCAACCAACAGCGACCCCATGAGACCAGGACCAGCGGTCACAGCGACCAGATCGATCTCCTTGGAGGGATCGACAATTCCCCCGTCCTTAAGAGCCCGATGAATTAAAGGAAGAAACGCCTCCAGGTGCATCCTGGAGGCGTACTCTGGAACCACACCGCCGAAGTCGGCATGGCACTCAACCTGAGACGACAACACAGAGGCCCGAATGACTCTCTGCCCCTCCAGGATGGCCACCGCCGTATCGTCACAGCTGCTCTCAATGGCCAAGGTTACGAACGACACAGGATCACCGTCCGCACCCGCTGCATCCACTGCACGAGCCACCACAGGATTTGGATTTGAACTGCTCTCCGCTCACGTGGATCAGCACCGACGCGCCACAATGAGGACATCGATTCTCTCGTTTACAGCTCTCGAAGCGGGCATCGCAGGATGCGCATTGAAAAACGTGCATTTTCACCTCACCTCCTTGGGACCGTCCACTCAGTTGCAAACGTTCCGTAGGAGATCGTGATCGTCCTGCCCGGAAGCACCGATTTCTTAGGAACCGAGATTGCCAAGGTTGCCTCCGTACCAGATGCCAAATCCCCCACGTTCTGAAAATCTTTCCTGGTCAGGACATCATCCTCGGTAAGTCTGTAATCTCCAATAATGATCTCCGTTGGATCGAAAATCCAATTTTTTTTGGCCTCATAATGAACTAAAAAAAAACCCCGCCCGCCTCGACGAGCCCTGGTCTCATATTGATTGTTCCAACTCACCCATGAAGGCAACGAGGCCCCCTGCTCTCTGACGGCATTGCAGGCTCGTCGATCCATATAGATCAGGGTAATCCGTCCCCTGGCTCCCAAGATCATATCGCCGAGAACCTGCCCTTCTACCCAAAGGGAAGCTAAGCGATCCTGAACTATTTTCTCTTGGGAGTCGGTCGCCCCAAACAGGGAAGTCGAGCCAAACATCAACACGCAAAGCAGCCCCCATAAAAAGATCGCTGATTTTCTCATGTCATCATTCCCCTTCTCATGTTTTTTTCTTCTTTGTACAAGCCTCCCTGATCCACACCAATTCAGGGAACCTCATCAACATCGCTACTGTCAGGTAGGCTAAGGCGCCAACACCTGAAAAAATCAGGAACCAGAGAGAACGGACCCCCAGCCCCCTATGTACAGGATAGGACCACAAGCAAGTCATCGTTTCCGCCCCCAGATAGAGAGCTCCGAGGGCTCCAATCATTCGAATCACCCAAGCCACCTGAAAAACCTCTATGGAGTGATCAAGGCTCCGTCTCAGCAGAACAATTCCGACCCCCGCCGAACAGGAAAAGGCCAAGGAAGACGCCAGAGCCAGACCGGCAACCCCCAGAGGACTCAGAAGGAGTACACTGAACCCCAGTGTTGCGGCCACGCTGGATACCGTCACGACAATAGCCTGCTTTGGCAGTTTGCTGGCATAGAGAGCCCTCATGATCACCGTAGTGCATGCCATGCCCGGAAGTCCCAGGGCATACATAGTTAAGACCTGAGCTGTATTCTCCCAAGCCCACTTGTCGAATGCCCCCCGATAAAATAAAAGGTGAACCACCGGAGAGGCCACCAGGCAGGCGCCCAAGGTTATCGGTAGAATAGCAAACAGAGCAAAACGCACCGAGTCCCTGACGGTCTGAACAAAAGCTTCCTCTCCCCGAAGAAGGCAGCGGGAGAGCTCGGGAAGAACAGCCTGCGATATAGCGATGACCACGAGCCCCAGAGGAAGTTGGATCACCCTGTTGGCGTAGTTGAGGATTGAGATCGCACCATCCTGAAGAAATGACCCCAATACCCGGCTGATGACAGGATTGATCTGATTGAGGGACAGTCCGGCAGCATAGGGCAAAAAGAGGGCCAACATCCGCCGAAGATCCCGGTCCCCCCGATCAGGAGGAGCCGGAACCAAGGCAATGCCCTCCTGACAGGCCACCCCCACCTGGAGAGCCATCTGAAGAAGCCCCCCAAAGAGCACCGCCCATACGAGGCTCCACACACCCATCCTTGACGCCCCAAGCAGGACCACCATAATATAAGCGATGTTCGACAATGCGGGAGCTACAGCTGGAACGAAAAACCGATCCAGGCTGTTGAGAACCCCCATCGCCAGAGCAGCGACCGAGACCAAAAGAAGGTATGGAAACATCCACCTGGTTAAGGAGACGGCCAGGGCGGCTTTCTCCCGATCAAACCCCGGGGCCATGAGATTCACCAGCCACGGGCTCATCATAATCCCAAGGACGATCACTGCAAGACAGGAGAGTAACAGAACGGTCAAAGCCTGCTGCGCCAGAGCCCGGCCACGCCCTCGACCGGAGTGCTCCATGGCTTGGGTAAACACCGGGACAAAAGCGGCGGATAGAGCCCCCTCGGCCAACAACTGTCGGGCAATATTCGATAAAGTGTACGCCACGTAGAAAGCATCGAGGCCTCGGGAAGCTCCAAAAAGGGCGGCGGTGATGATCTCCCGAACGAGACCAAGGACTCGACTCGTCAAGGTTCCGATCATCATCGTTAAAGCATTTCGTACCATACGGGAGAGACTGCTGGACACGGTGTTCCTCCGATCTGACGAGAGAACGAGACGAAAGGCGGCAAGCATGAGTATACCTATGATATGGGGCCTGGGGAATGAACTCCGCGGTGACGACGCCGTGGGCGTGTGGATTTCGGAGCGGTTGCGTCAGGATCCGTCCCTGAAAGGTCTCGTCCACACATGCTTCACCGTACCGGGAAATTACGTCGCCGTCCTGCGACGAGAACGTCCCGAACGCCTGATCCTCGTCGACAGCGCCGATATGGGGCTTCCCCCCGGTTCGGTGCGACGCCTTCCTCTGGGACGAACCGCCGACGTGTCCTTCAGCAATCACGACATGCCGTTGGAACTCATGCTGGCCTCTTTCTCTGTATCGGTAACGGTCATCGGCATCCAGCCCCAACGAACTGACCTGGGGGCACCCTTGACAGAAGCGGTTTTAAACTCAGCTCAGGAAGTTCTTGAGGCCCTGAGAAACGACGACCTGGATCGTTTTCCCTTTCTGGAAGTTACCACGTAAATCGCTCGCCCAAGTAGAACTTGCGGGCCACCTCGCTCTGGGCAACGGTCTCAGGAGCTCCCTCAATGACGATCTTCCCGCGATGGATGAGAGAGGCTCTATCGGTAATTGCCAACGTGTCCCGAACATTATGATCTGTGATCATGATACCGTACCCCTTGTCTCTGAGGCCTAAGACGATCTGTTGAATATCGTACACTGCAATGGGATCGATCCCGCTGAAAGGCTCATCCAAAAGAAGGAAATCGGGCATAATGGCCAGACATCGGGCAATTTCAAGCCGACGCCGCTCTCCACCACTCAGGGCATACCCCGCCACCCCCACCAACGCCTCAAGCCCGAGGTCGTCAATGAGCCGCTCAGCAATCTGGCGCCTCTGAGCCGTCGGAAGTCGGCGCTCTTCAAGAACCAAATCGAGATTTTCCCGAACAGTCAGGTTGCGAAACACCGAGCTTTCCTGGGAAAGATAGCCCACGCCTATCCGGGCACGTCGATATACGGGGAGCTCTGTGATATCCTGATCATCCAGAAACACCCGACCAGAGTCAGGACGAACAAACCCCACCACCATGTAAAAGCTCGTCGTCTTTCCCGCACCGTTCGGTCCAAGGAGTCCGACAATGCTTCCCATAGGGATCTCCAGGCTGACCCCCGCGACGACCTCCCTGCGTTTATAGCTTTTGGAAAGTCCTTCAGCTCGAAGAATCGTTCCCTCCTGCTTCCTGGTTCTTTCCGTTTCTTTATTCGACATCGAAGGTAACCCGAGGCTTTCCCTTGGCCTCAATCTTCCCCGTCGCCGGATAGTACACCACATTCTGAGCCGAGATCCGCCGTCCATCCTGAACTGCCAGGGCACCGCCACTCATGACGACAGTTCCCCGTCCCCGGGCATAGACAGCCTTTCCGCCTGAGATATGAGAGAGCTTCCCATCCTTGCGGTTGACGATCTCCAAACGAACGCTTCCCTCAGCCTCAAACTCCTCAAGCCCCTCATCGTCCAAGGCCCCGCGGATCGTCTGACAGGAGAGGATTATTCCCTCAGATTGATCCTCAAATCGTTCCACCTTGGTGGCGATAAACCGATCCCCCACAAGCTCAGCATCGTAGCAAATTAATCGACTCTGTCCAAAATGGCCATCCACCGACCCAACCATGGCCAGCCGTCTCGGCGAAGAAAAAGAGGCCTTCAGCTCCTGACACGAAAAAGAAAGGGGTTGACCTCTCCATTCACCGTCCGCCATCACATTCCCCCACATACGAGCCGTGTTTTTCCTGTAATTCCCCTCACACCGATCGGAGGTCACGGACATTCTCTCCTCTCGAAGCGTCACATGTCCCGATCCCCGAAGCAACTCTGTCTCGGTATCGAAAACCATCCTGTCGGCGGTCAATTGTACTCTACCGGCTTGGAATCCCTGCCCCCACGCCACGGGAGCAACCCACAGGATGGAAAACACGATCAGAGGCAGGATTCGCTTAGTCATCATCTGCAACCCCCTGCATTGATTCCGAAGGTCTCCATCCCAGAGCACCCAATCGTTCCACCGTCTCCTCAATTTGGAGCCGGGTGTAAAAACCTCGTTGGACTATCCGTTTTATAGCCCGAGAGATCATCTCCTCTCCATACCACAAAGAAACAGATTTTTCCAGCAGATCTTTATGAGGCCCTTTCTTCCGGATGCGACAATAGACCACGAAAGGAGCTTGCCCATCTTTAGGGACCCTATGACGCCGTATATATCCAGCGTTCAGTTTTCTGATATCCACGACTATCGGATCCACGGCAGCTCTGGCTGCCTCCATTTCGTCGAAGACATGGGCAATTTTCTCGTAGTTTACTATCTCGACAGCCAAGACATTCAGAAAATACCCCTCAAGGCGAATCGTTCTCTCTCTCTCCATACGCCACAGCCCCTCCTTCCGCTCGGATCAAGATTATCGCTTCACAGGCTCAAAAGACCTCATATGTACAGATTTATATTATATTTAGAGGAAACGTCCTACACTCCTGTTTTTTCAAAAACTCGACACACAAAAACCACAGGCAGGTCACACGCACAAAGAAATACATTCAACAAAAAGCCCTTATATTACAGACAAAGTCCCAATAGATAAGTCCGTCATACGTTGCGTCGGGGTCCAGGTTCTCACCAGATACATTCGCTTATGAAAAAATCGCACTATTTTGCTTGCCCAAGATTAGATAAAGATGTACAGACATCTCCTATGGAACTGCAAGTCTGAAACTAAAAATGGTCGAGCTAAAAAAGCTCTAGTTTGTGGGAAGCTGATATTTCAAAGGGTTGCACCTTCAGAAATCTCATGATATCATACTTTCCGCACTGGGGAATCGTCCAACGGCAGGACGCTTGACTCTGGATCAAGAAATCGGGGTTCGAATCCCTGTTCCCCAGCCAACTGGTCCCTTCGTCTAGTGGCCTAGGACGCCGGGTTCTCAGCCCGGTAACAGGGGTTCGAATCCCCTAGGGACTGCCATGACAGCAAAAGTCTTCCAACGGGCATCGTTGGAAGACTTTATTTATGCTCTGAAATCTACACAAAATCTTTGGAGACGATAGAACGCCTTTGATCTCCATTCCAGATGTTTTTCTAGGTCTTTTCTACCTCTGTTCTAAACTCCAGAACATATAACGACACTAGATTATCCCAGAAATCGTACAGGCACGACGTCCCCAGACAAAAATCGGTCCCATCACGCATACGCGAGGCAGGACCGAAAAAAACAATTACAGCGGGAAAAAAAGAGGTTCGTGTTTCTTATACACACAGTAATACTTAAACCCAGCATCTTTAAGAATGTCCGTTGCGATATCAAAACAAGCACCAATTCGCTCAGGAAAATGAGCATCCGATCCCAGAGTGACGAGCTCTCCCCCAAGCTCCCGATAGCGCTTGAACACCTCACGCCCAGGGCTGGAGTCACGCATACCGACCACAAGTGGTTTCGTGTTCAGCTCAATGGCCTTGTAGCGATTAATCAGCAAAAGAAGCAGTTCATCAAGAATATCGGCATAACGTTTATATGAAAAATCTTTGTTCTTGCCGGGGATATCTCGCAACACATAGTCAAGGTGTCCGACCGTGTCGTAACCATGAGTCACTGAGAGGTTTTTCATCTCTTCCACAAAATACGCACGGACGGATTCTTCCTTGGAGCGTCCTGAATACAGAGTCTGATCTTCTGTGTCGCGTCCTTCGTACACGTGTGTGGAACCTATGCACATGTCAAAAGGATATTTTTCATACACCTCGTCGTATACAGGGCCGAGATGCGGCTGCAACCCAAATTCCATACCAATAAGCATATTGATGCGCCCAACATAGCGATCGCGCACAACACTCATATAGTCGTAATAAGCACCAATATCCGCATTTTCACCGACCTGATAGGTGTAGTTTTTCCACTCCGGATAGTCGTAATCCTGATGATCGGTAATGCAGATATACTCCATACCCATGTGGATGGCGCGCTCAATTTGCTCCTCAACTGCGACCTCTGAATCACTGGAAAAAAACGTATGAACGTGTACGTCGTTATACATGATCAAACTACCGACTAAACATCAGCTTCCGCTAACTGTGCCTCATGCTCAAGCTGTTTTTTCGTCGGCGTGACGCGCATACAGATACCGGTGAACGCGTATAGAATAGCAAGCATCCAGACAAGCCAGCTGAAAAAGGCATACCTAAACATGGTGAAGTTGCTTGTAAAAAGCACACCCGAGTACAGGATTCCCGAAGAGGTCCATGGGAAGAAACCTGAAGTGCCTGTACCGAAGTCCTCCAAGGTGCGCGATAAATTCAGAGTATTGACCCCCATCTCTTTAAATTTGGTTTTGAACATACTGCCACCGATCAACAGCGAAACGGTGGAAGATCCGCCGATCGCCGTCAATACGACCATTGAAACTCCCGTAGTGAGAATAAGCGAGCCTGCGTTTTTTACAAAACCGGTGAGACAGTCGAGCAAGACATCAAGACATCCGCACTGTTCAGCAATGGCTGCAAACCAGAAGCACAACCACGTAGCCACAAACGTCTTATTCATGTCGCTAATACCCCCACGCTCAAGGAGGGTTTTAGCGGCAGAGCTCATCGTCGAGATATCGAAGTCAGGATGAATAGCCAGAACCATCTTGGATTTAAAGCCGCCATACAGCACGTTGACAGCGTCACGAGGCGAAAATCCTTGATAGAGAACACCGATAACGACTGCAATAAACCCAGCGCCGAAAAGGATCAGCGCCGATGGCTTACGGGTAAAAGACCCCCACAGCAGGAAAAGAACAGGGATCAACAGTGTGGGGCCGAACTTAAACATCTGGCTCAGTGTGGCAAGCAACTCCACGGAATCCTTGCTTACGACGTCACCGCTTGCAGGTGCTCTCATGCCAAGAAATACGTAGATTCCGATTGCGATAAGAGCCGCAGGAACGACCGTCTTAGCCATGTTGACGATGTGATCGAAAATGTCGTTATCCGTCACGAGCGATGCTAGAACGGTGGTATCCGACAGAGGCGATAGCTTGTCTCCAAATTGAGAACCGGCATAACAGGCACCGGCGACAAGACCGAGATTGACGTTCTGCATAGCCAGGGCCAACCCCATCATTGCCAGTCCGGCCGTCGACGCCGAGCCATTTGATGTGCCCGTAACGGTTGAAAATACAGCACAAAGCATAAACGCACACAGAGCAATCCAACGGGGTGAGATGATCTGCAGGCCATAGTAAATCAGCATAGGCAAGGTCCCCGAAAACATCAAGCCGCCCAGCATAAAACCGATAGCGAGCAGAATCATGATAACTGGCACAGATCTTCCGATACGAGTACCAACGGCACTTTCCATTTCGCTCCAAGTGTAGCCACATCGGTAACTGATAATCGCCGAATAGGCGGCCACAACGACCATAAGCGGCACATAATTCAACCCGTATGCGGCACCTGCACCGAAAGTTACCAGAAGGAAAAGCACGGTAGATATCGCTTCCGCTCGAGTCGGTTTACGTTTTATCCGTTTATTTTTTAACAAATCGGTCATCGTATCCCCCTCCTCTTCAAGTCGATTTTTTTAATAAAATGCACGAAAATATAGGCGGCAAAACGAAACATCGACCCCCTACCCTAAAATTTAACATAGAACTATTCAAGAGATGCTCAAGGAAGGTGGTTCGCTTCTCAAAACACTCCGCCATCTGTATCCAGCCCACAGCACAATTCTTGATGCGAGCCGAACCAACACTACAAGCAGCGGCAAAGCCACCTATAAACCATATCCAGACTCCAGAGGACGACACCTCCTTTCTCGCTTTTCTCCACACGAGACGAACGGTTCCCTTTTCACCGAATAGGCCACATGAGGTAGCGGCCGTATCCGGTAAGAACCCTGTACATACCCTGGAGATACCGATCAAGCTGAAGATCTCCCGTGTCCACACTGAAGGGGCGACCGAATAGCTCTGTCATCTTACTGGGAGCGGCAATCACGTGGATTCGATTCCTCCCTACGGAACGGATCACCGCAGGGCTGAATTGCTGGTTACCTCGACCAAAGAGAAATCCCTGCCCACCGATAGGGCTTACGACGATATGGGTTCGATTTTGGTGGCGCTTCATACATTCCACGATATCTCCGGTGGTCATATCCAAAGCGACGGTCTCACCGTTCAAAACGGCGTCAATGCCCAGAAGGGTTCCCGGGCAACCGAGCCGGTCTGTCACGGCTTTAACCGTCGACCCCGACCCCATAAGATAGAGAGCCCCATCCTCCATGAGTTCGATCATCGCTGCCGCCAGTTCATCAAGAGCAAAAGCCGCAGTATCTTGATGTCTTCCCGATTTTCTCACCTGCATCGCTCGAGGCTCCACCGGAACAGAGAGATATCCGAAAAGCCTGACGTCAAGCCTTCCCGCTCGAAAGACCTTTTCGTCGATGTCCATTACCTCGGAGAGGCCATACTCCACGTCATAACCTCTTAAAATTCTGCCCAGAAGCTCTCCGGCCAGAAGAGGTGTTCGAGCAAAAACCCCAGAGTGAATCTTGACGCCAGCGGGAACACCTATGACCGAAATCGACTGACCAATCACGGAACAGACATCTCGAGCCGTTCCATCACCTCCAACGATAACTAAGAGATCTGCTCCTCTCTCAGCCATGATCGCCGCACTTCTCAGGGTATCCTCCCTGGACGACGGCTCGTCCACGGGGACGGACAGGTCAGGAACGATACCGAGAGAGTCCAGGATTTGCCCCCCCATACTTCCCGAGGAGGTCATCCAGGCGACGGGAATGCCGGAACTCTCCCTGACAGCCGTAGTGATGGCGAGAGACGCTCGTACGGAGGCCATGGGGGATGCCCCCAACTCCCGAGCTCGACGAGAATTGCCGTCTCCATCGGTCCCTTTCAGAGCGACAGTACCCCCCAGTCCTGCGATGGGATTCACGATCAGCCCGATCTTCACGAATTCATCCTCCCCGACGACAAAGAGGGCCCCGTCGTGGAGACAAACTCCACACCGGGGCCCCATATATCAACGGTCGTCTTTTTTTTCAAAATATCCGTCGTATTTCTTCCTGTACGATCTCCACGTGATGGCCCAACGCTCAGGATCGTCCAGAACGTCGTGATCCACGTGATGGATGGAGCTATTGTGAGGCGCATGTCGTATAACCTCAGGGTCGGAATAACACTCGCTGGCTATACGGGTCAGAATATCGCAGTACCTGTCGAGATCGGCCTTAGAGTAGGACTCGCTGGGTTCGATGGTGAACGGCTCGGGGATGACCCATGGCTCGTGACTGGACCAGTAGTGTGTCCCGAAATCGGCGGTCCGACGTTGGACATCTCCGGTTCCAAACCCCGTCTCCTCCTTGAGCTTCTCCCAACTATAGCGAACCTGCTCGACTCTGGGAGCGTGATCTGGGAATGACATGGAGCAGCCCCGTATGGCCAGTAATCTCTTCATAACATAGTTATTGTTCAAAACGGCGACACGGGAGACCTCCCTCAGGCCGTCAGCTCCCAGGCTCATAATCCAGGCGTAGGCCCGGACGATAGCCGGCAGCGTACCATAAAAGGACTTGACCTTTCCACAACTCCTGGGAAGATCCCAATCCAGCCCATATTCCCCGTCCATTCGTCGGATCACGACAGGGGCGGGGAGATACTCCCGGAGAAACTCTCTCGCAGCGACAAGACCGGTAGCTGGCCCGCCACATCCGTGGGGCGATGAGAAGGTTTTATGTAGGTTAAAAAAGGAGATATCGAAATCAGCCTCTCTGGCTCGGGTGATACCCAAAAGTCCGTTGGCATTGGCCTGATCGTAGCATCGAAGGGCACCGACCTCCTTCGCCAACCTGGTGAATTCCGTGATTCTACTGTTAAAAATACCCGTGTCTTCAGGGTTGGTGAAGAAGATGGCCGCAGTTCGTTCGGACAAAGCCGCCTTAAAGGCCTCAAGATCAGGCAGACCGTATTCGTCAGGAGGAACAACCGTCACCGAATACCCCTTCACGATAGGTACGGCTGCGTCGGCCGGATGAGAGAAGAAAGTGGTGATCACCTGATCACGGACATCCTCTTGCCCCTGATCCTTGAAATAAGCGCGTACCATGGACGCCATAGCCAACGCCCCATGGGAGCCGCCTCCGGGTTGAAGACTAAAGTAATCAAGGCCCGATATCTCCTTAAAAAATTCGCCAAGACGGTACATGATTTCCAGCGCTCCCTGGACCGTGGTCTCATCCTGAAGAGGATGAATATCGGCCATCTTGGGAGAGGAGACAAAGGATTCGTTCACCTTTGGGCTGTACTTCATCGTACATGTTCCCTGACCGATATCGATATTGAGATCTACGCCCAAATTCTCTTGTGCCAGATGGTTGAAATGACGGAGAACCTGGAGCTGCCCAAGCTCGGGCAGATCTGGAAGATCGTCCCGACGAACCGACGACGGAATGGACGACACTCCATCACCTACAGAGGCCTCCATATCTGCCCCCACCTCGGGTACGATAATTCCTCTCTGTCCCGGTTCGCTGAGTTCAAACACGATAGGCTCGTTCCACCGGGCCTGGTGAAATATCTGATCTCTGGCGGCTCTCTCCATTATTGGCTCCTCCCTCCATCGGCTACGATCTTTTCAAGTTCGTCAGCAAGCCTCTCTATGTCTTGCCCCGTGACCATCTCGGTCACACAATACAGAGCCGATTGCCCCAATTCGGGGAAAGAGGAGGACAGATCCAGACCTCCGAATATACCTCTTTCGAGAAGCTTTTGATTCACCCATTTCACTGTGAGTCCTGTGGCGTTCAGGTCCACGACGAATTCCTTGAAGGAGACGGACTGGAAGCGATCTATCGATATGCCGGGTATCCGGGAGAGACATTTTTTGGCATAGAGAGATCGCTGAACGATACCACGGCCGAGGTCGGCCATACCTCTGGGCCCCATGAGCGAGAGATAGACCGCTGCACCGATGCCCCAGAGGGCAGAATGGGTCCCGACGAATTCCTTGGCGTGATCCCGATTGGCAAAGGACGTCCGCTCCCAGAGGACATCCCCAAATCCCCACTCTCCGTGGCTTGTGGGAGCCAAACTGAAAAGCCTGGAGGGATACTCCGAAACGATCTCCGGAGCATCGGATGTGGCGATGAAACCGCCTCCCGTCCCGTAGTACATGTGGATCCCCAGGGACTGGATATCCCCACAGGTGATGTCGGCACCATACCGGGAAGGAGGACTCATAACACCAAGAGAGCTGGGATCGGTGAAGACAACCATCAACGCTCCATTCTCATGGGCTAAATCAGAGATGACCTGCCCCTGAGTCTCCATGGAGCCGAAATAGCAGGGGTTTTCCAGGTAGACAGCCGCCACAGATCCATCAATGGAGTCTGCCAGGATTTTCATGTCAACCAGTCCGGTCTCCCGATCATAGTCCAGTGTTTTCACGCTCATACCCGGATCCAGATAAGTTCGTATGACCGCCAAACGATCGGGGTTCACCGCACCAGCGATCAGGGCCACGTTTCTGCCGGTAATCCGAGACGCCATGGACAATGAAGTGCCGGAAGCCTGAGCGCCGTCGTAGGTCGGCACGTTGCAGACCTCAACATCCAGGAGCTCGGCCATGAGGCTCTGATACTCGAAAAGGGCCTGAAAACGGCCATGGTCCTCGTAGGGCTCTCCTGCATAAGCCGTGAGAAACTCGTGGGACGAGACTATTTGATCCACGACAGCGGGGATCTGATGGTTATAACACCCGGCTCCGAGAAATGAGATCACCTCGTTGACAGAGGTATTCTTCGCCAAAAGACCGTCCATATGACGACGCAGCTCGGCCTCAGACAGAAGAGGCTCCGGGAGATCCATCTTCTTTTGCAGACGAAGATCTTCTGGAATATCGACCAGCAAATCATCCACGGACGACACCCCGATCTCTCGCAGCATCTCCTCCTGAACCTGGGGTGAGGAATTGGGTATGTATGGATAAACGATTTTTTCCTGAGACATGGTACATACCTCCCGGTTAAAGAACGATCAAGCGATTCCCCCGCCATCGACCACCAAGCTACTGCCGGTGACCCACGGGGCCATATCGCTACACAGGAAAAACACGCATTTAGCGACATCCTCAGGCAGTCCAAGCCTTCGAATGGGACGCTCGGCGCACTCATCCTTGTACGCCTGATCGTACGTACCACCGAGTTGCTCACATTCGCTTCTGAGCATAGGCGTGTCGATATCGCCGGGACAGACGCAGTTCACCCTGATATTCTCGGGGCCGTGGTCGATGGCCATAGCCCGGGTCATGTTCCACACCCCGCCTTTGGCTGCGCAATAAGACACGGCCTTGGGGCCCCCTTTGAGACTCCATCCTGAACCAATGTTGACGATCCGCCCCTCTCCCTGGCGACGCATACAGGGCACCACTGCCTTGGACATGAGAAAGACGCTTTTAAGCGTCACGTTCAAGGCCAGATCCCAGGCCTCTTCCGATAAACCGACCACGTCGTCCCGACGAGCGACGCCGGCACAGTTGACCAAGACGTCGATCCGGCCGAACCGATCGATCACGGTATCCACGGCGTCGAAACACGACGAGGAATCGGTGACGTCGCACTCAAAAAAGACCGTATCTCCCTGGATCTCGTCGCTCATCCGAGCACCGACATCGACGTTGATATCGAGCATCGCGACCGACATTCCCGCACTCGCAAAAAACCGGGCAATCCCGAGTCCAATCCCCGACGCAGCTCCAGTGATCACGGACACCTTCCCCTTCATCCCAAATGCCTGGTTCAAATCCAACATGGGCGTCTCTCCTTTCATGGGGCCCTTGGTATACAAAGAATACAATAAATACACGAACTACTTTGTATATATATCACCATAGGTTCTCTGTCAACCTGTCTGTCGCTGCTCAGTGATAACGTCACCCATAAATGTTTAGTAAATGTTCAGTGAAAATGTCACTCCAGGAAAGGACAATTCATTCTCCCGGTGATTTCGCAGCTCAGTTGAAGCAACATAAAAGGTTCTGCAATAACTTTCCCATGAGGCCTTTCAAGCAGACGTCCCCAAGGGAGTTCCTGAAGCAAAGGCTACTTCTCTCTCGGACTCAGGGTGTAACGAACTTTTAACAACCCCATATCTCTTGACAGCTATGATGGGATAGGGCTATTGTCATCCCTAATCGGAGCAGAGAAAATCTCACCCTTATGCCAAGAGAGTGTGAACTCAGCTGAGCGAGAGACAAATCTTTCCACTATCGACGATTCGACGAGTTATTAGATGATCGGTCTTCATTTCGAGGAAAACGAATGTGTTTACGGCTACACCGGAGTTCTTGAGGAACAACCTCTTCAATGGAGTCTACTCGGGGAGATCTATTCTGATCCCCACACCATCTTTTTCTCTTCCGAGACGAACAATACTGATAGGTTTTCCTGTCACAAAAACACCTTTGCCCGTCTTCAGGGCAAGGATAGGACAAAGGAGGATGAACATGAGACAGGTGGTTCTCCTGCTCTCCATAGCTACGTTGTTTTTCTATGGGTACGCTCTGGCTGGTCTCTGGGGGGTTTTCCTAGGGAGAGGACGATGGGGATACGTCCTCTGGGGTCTCACAGGCGGAACGGTCTCCGCCGTCGCCGCTCTGTGGCTTTGGAACCGGATAGCTCACCGCTACCGCTCCTGATCGAGGGCCCCTTTCCAAGCATGACTCAGGGCCGCTGCGGCTTGAGGGATCTCCTGCGCAGAAATTCCACTCACAGAGAGCCTGACCGCCGATACTGATTCACCGTTCAGAGCAAAACGCCGACCTGACGACACCAAAACACCTTCCTCCCGGGCCAAATCCTGAGCCTGATCTCCATCAATACCGGGGGACTCAAACCACAGATAAATTCCACCTTGAGGACGGAGAAAGGGCCGAGAGAATCGATATCCCAACTCCGAGCAAAGGAGTCCCATCCGACAGGCCATCTCGACTCTGGTCCGCTCCAAGGCTGAGGCCAGACCTCCCGAGGTAATGAACCAACGAACCACATGTTGGATCAACGACGACGGAGGACCGCCGCAGCAGTTCAGAGACAGAAGAAACATCGGCCGAAGTTCATCAGGGACCAGGGCGTATCCCAACCGGAGCCCCGGGAAAAGGGCTTGACTGAAGGATCCCAGGTAGAGAATCCTGTGGCCGTCATCCAGAGCTCTCAACGCTGGCACACTGGTATCACCGTAGCGAAGCTCACCGTAGGCATCGTCCTCGACGATCCATATGCTTCTGCGCCTGGCTAAAGCCAGAATTGATTCCCGGAGAGCCCCATCCATCGTTGCCCCCGTCGGGTTGGCAAAACTTGGGACCAGATAGACCGCTCCGTCAGCTTCGATACATTCCATAGCCTCCCGAGGGTCACCCAGCCGGGGAAAGGGGAGCACACGGAGCCCAGCCTCTCTCGCCATAACCGGAGCATCGGGATAATTGAACCAGTCCATAAGTACCGTCCGAACCCCGACCCGACGGAGAGAAGCGAAGGAAACCATCAGCCCCTGACGACCGCCTGACGTGAGAACCACGTCCCTCCAATCAGCGGGAATTCCCCGGGATGCCCCATGTGCCACCAGAGCATGACGGAGATCGGGAAACCCCTCAAGTGGACTTTCCCCAAGAGCCACTGCCACATCCCGACAAAGCACATCCCGAACAATCGCAGTAAGAGCCGATACAGGCATAAGGTTGGGCGTCGGGGCTTCCCCATTCATGATCCACAAAGCCACGTCAGGATCGTCTCCTTTTTCAACGCATCGAGAGGCCCCTGTGACATAGGCCCCACTCCGACCTCGCTGAATCAAAAGCCCTTGATCCTCCAACACCCTGTATGCCTCAATGACGGTCATCCGGCTCACCCCCAGATTATCGGCAAACCGTCGAGTCCCAGGCAGTTGCTCCCCTACAGACAGAGCCCCTACCTGAATCATGCGTTCCAGATGAATGGCTATCTGACGATACAGAGGAAGCTTAGATGATCGATTCAAGGGGACTTCTAACATATCGCAGCGTCACCTCACATAAAAAAGTCTATCGAATGCCTTCTTGCAGTACCTGGTCGTGAGCCGTACAATAGATTGTCGTCTTTATCGTACCTCCAGGGAGGAATTTCATGTCCATTTTGTCACCGTTACAAGCAGACTGTATTATCTTCGATGTCGATGGCGTTCTTATCGATACAAGGGACTCCTTTCCAAACGTTATCAAAACCGCAATCCACAGGATCTGGACCTCCGTTCTGGGACGGCAGGCCGAGGAGTCGCCCTTCTCGATTCGTCATTTTGAGACAGCCAAGCGATACCCCTCGTTCAACGACGATTACGATATCTGCTGGGCCCTCACCACTATGGCAGTATCGAGAAAAGATGAGGACCTGGATCGATGTTTCCCCAGCCCATGGCAATGGGAAGAGAGCATCCTGGCCATGGAGGCTTCAGACCTGGACATGGTACCATGGTTCACCAAGAACTTCGGCGATGGCGTCCCCTACGACGAGACACGCTCCATCTGTCAGGAGATCTACTTTGGATCCGACAAAACGCAAGACCTCCTGGGCAGGACGCCCATCAGCCAGGACGAACCGGGATTATGGCTTCGGGAGTCGCCTCTTTTAAAAAAACACTGGAACTCTTTTTCCCTGCCAGTGGGAATCTACACCGGCCGCTCCAGGGAGGAGCTCGCCCTGGCCCTGGAGATCCTGCAATGGGAGGATCTCCCTCAGGAACAAACCATCTGCTGGGACGATGGTATCCGAAAACCCTCGCCTCAAGGGCTTCAGGAACTCTGCCTTCACATGGACACGACGTGGCCCCTGTTTTTCGGCGATACGGCCAGCGACAGGAAGAGCCTTCTGGCTTTAGGCAAAGGGGATTTCGTGGCAATCGGCCGACTCATAAAAAACACCGAATTTCGTTTTCCCAACATACAAGACGCTCTCAGAGCTCTGGGGCTCTGAGAGCGCATCTCACACAACTTTTTCTGCTATCTCTGTTGTCTCGCCTGCTCCTCCAGAGCCTCTCGAAGGATTCGACGCAGGATTTTCCCCATACTGTTTCGGGGGAAATCCTGCACGATCTCAATTCGACGCGGAACTTTATAGTGAGCCAAACGTTCCTTGCAATAGACGATAAGCTCCTCGGGCGAAGGGGGCCCTTCAGGTACCACCGACACGTACGCACAGGGCACCTGCCCACTTAAAGAGTTGGGACGCCCAACGGTCGCGGCCTCCATAACTCCAGGATGGCTCGTCAAAATTGCCTCAACCTCCTGGGGGTAGACGTTGAAACCGCCGACAATAATCATGTCGCTGGCTCGATCCACGATCCGAACATATCGCTCGTCATCCATGACGACGACATCCCCCGTGTTGAACCAGCCGTCTACAAACTTTTTCTCCGTCATTTCAGGATCCTTAAAATACCCAGAAGCCACTGAGGGGCCCCGGACCCAAAGGACTCCCTCCTCACCAAGCATAACAGAGTTTCCGTCAGAATCGAGCACCTTCGCTTCGATCTTCTCCAGTAAGGGGCCTACCGTACCCAACCGGCGCCGTTCATATGTAGGATTCACTGCCAAGACGGGAGAGCACTCAGTCAAGCCGTAGCCTTCCAGCACAGGGACCCCAAAGACCCTCCGAACCCGTTCATCCAATGCCGGTGGAAAGCGATCACCGCCACTGAGGACAACCCTAAGAGAATCAAAAGTCGATCCAGCCTTTGCGGCTGCTCCCACCATGAGGTGCAGCATGGTGGGAACACCCACGATCACCGTAACCCGAGCGGCAGTAATCGCCCGAAGAACCCTGTCAGGAGGCATAAATATCGGCACCACAGCCTGCCGATTGCCAGCAATCAGAGGCAACAGAGCACTGGTAACAAGCCCCAATGTATGAAAATTCGGCAGCACGTTGAGAAAAACGTCACAGGGCTTCAGAATATTCACCAGCTGAAGGGACTGTTCCAGATTGGACAGGATATTCTCGTGGGTAAGAGGCACGACCTTGGGCCGGCCGGTAGTTCCCGAGGTTGAGAACAGGACAGCCACATGGGAATCGGACGGAACGCTCTCCGTACCTGTATAGGTCTCCAACGCACCGTCCGAGGCAAGAGCGACGATCGGAACCTCAGCGGTTTTCTCAATCCCACTCAGTTTGGAGACCCACGCCTCCTCCACAATCAGTGCCGTCGGATCGGCATGAAAAACAGCCGAGAGCAACGCCTCGGCTCCCCCCTGGGGATTCAAGGGAACGAGAGTCCCCTCAAGCCGCCATACGGCCAAAGCGAGACCGAGCAGAGCCGGACAGTTGGGCATAAAAACCACCAGACGACTCCCCGCTGCAAAACCCCCATTCCTCAATACATCGGTCGTCCTATCGGCCAAATCGAAGAGGCGTCCGACAGACCACCACTCACCGTCCCACCAGAGCAGGTCGTCGTCTCGGCAAGACCACACCCCCCTGACGACCTTATCAATTCGACGACCATCTCTCCTCATCGCCCCGTCATCCATCACCGGGCCTCCTGTCGTATCCATCGCTTGATAACATTGGAACAACTCCAGAGATCAAGACATACCTGGGAACCTACCAACTTATGAACCCGCCAACCAGCCTCACCCAACACCTTACCATCACGCAAGTCTTTAGCAAGCCACGCACATTGACCATCTCCGGGGATATTCAGGCCTCCTCTCATATACCCTGAGAGGGTTCCTCGCAAGCGCTCATCGTCAAACAAGGGCAAAACCACCGTCGTTCGAGTAGGCCTTTCCTCAATTTCAACGGGAATTCCCTCCCGAGAGACCTCAGAGAGTTCGAATCCCTCGTCGAAGGCGTTCAGCCCCACATCACGACCGGAGTTACCTTGGTCCGGGGTGGAGATCCATCGCCCCCATGCCGCTGAAAAACCACCGTTCACCAGCACCGGCAAACTGCGCTGAGGCAGAGCCCGAACCTGATCAAAGAGGTCTTCGTTGAGATGGAGGCGTTTCAGAGCAAGATGAGGCAATCCGTGAGGGATATACAGGATATCCGCAGTCGCCGGTATCCGTCCCTGAAGAAGGGAAACATCAATCACCGAACAGCCGATCGTCCGAAAAAAGGCCAGATCGTTCCCTCCCGATGAGGCGAGTGTCTGATCGGACAAAACCGCTACCTTGGGAGCTTCTTGCAAGGGATGGATAGGGTGCATCGATTCGTTTAAAGGTGCAGCATACTGTCCAAAGGCCGCGATAGCACTCCAATCGACCTGCCCCACCATTCCCTGAAGTTGATTAGCTGTTATTTGAACTGGATGAACCAAGGACGGATCGGTACATAGTTGTTCCAGCGTTACGTTCTGACGATCCATGTACCGCGGGATATATCCCAAAATAGGTGACGGTATGGTACGCCCGACACCGACCTCAAGAAGCTGATACTCTCTGGGATTGAGCACTGACGAGAAGACCACACCGTAGAGATCGATCTGGGCTCGGAGCAACTGAGCATACACATCCCCCATGATCCGTGACGTGAGAACCGCAACCGGGTTAGCACGAGGAGCCGCGATTATACCAATTCCCAGAATACGGGCAACAGAGAGAGTTTCCTCATCGAGCTCCAGGTGATCCTCCGAGGCCAGCTTTCCTAAGGGGGCCAGGATCAGATTCAGCCGATCCCCCCGGGCCAGATACGTGAAAACATCCCGAAAGGCGGCGTTGCTTGCGAAGAGGGAGGGGTGCAGGCTATAAACCTCCTGCTCACAGCTCAGAGAGAGCATCCTCAAATACTCCTCGTCGAATCCCCCGACAAACAACTGAAGCGGCACGCCCAATGCCTTAAGGGAAGCCGCAAGAAACACACCGGGAGAGACAACCCCCTCTCGGCGTTCATCAGCAATAAGAAGCCGAGGTCGATCCACAAAAAGCCCTCCCTACAGTGGTAGAATGAACCCCTTGCATTTAGTGTATCATATTACAGACCCTATTTTGGGTTATAACATAGAGAAGCAAACGAGGAGGTCTCTCACATGACATCGTGTATCAGAATCAAGGATATGCCCCAGCACGTCGGGGAAAACGTGGTTATCAAAGGATGGATGTACAACAAGAGGAGCTCTGGGAAGATTCATTTCCTTCAGATTCGGGATGGATCGGGCTTCGTACAGGCCGTCATGGTGAAGAAGGAGGTTTCCGACGACGCATTTGAGGAAGGGAAAAAACTCTGGATTGAGGCCTCCATCCAGATTACCGGCACAGTACGAGCAGACGAGCGGGCACCGTCGGGCGTGGAATTGACCGTCACCGATCTTCAAGTTCTCCATAACCCAGATCAGGAATACCCTATCGGGAAAAAAGACCACGGTGTCGATTTTCTTCTGGATAACCGTCACCTCTGGATACGGAGCCAGAGACAGCGGGCTATCATGATCATCCGAGAGCACATCGTCTGGACGTGGAGAAAATACCTCCGTGATCGTGGGTTCCTTCTGATAGACAGCCCTATCCTCACAGGGGCCGTTGGAGAGGGAGCATCTGGACTCTTTGAGCTGGACTACTTCGATCAAACAGCCTATCTGGCTCAGACGGGGCAGCTCTACGCGGAAGCAGCGGCGGCGGCCTATGGAAAAGTCTATTGTTTCGGCCCTACCTTCCGGGCGGAGAAATCCAAAACTCGCCGACACCTCACCGAATTCTGGATGCTTGAACCCGAGATGGCCTTCTACGACCACAAAGACTGCTTAGATCTTGAGGAAGACCTCGTTCGCGTCACCGTCACCGAGGTTTTGGACGGCTGTTCCAAGGAATTGGCCTTGCTCGAGCGGGACACGGCGCCCCTTCGAGCCATCACAGAGGGACCGTTCTATCGGCTCTCATACAGGGACGCCGTGACCAGACTCAACCAATTGGGGAGTTCCATATCCTTCGGTGACGACCTGGGAGCCCAGGATGAGACCATCCTCACCCAGCAATACGACCGCCCCGTCTTCGTAGAATGCTACCCCAAAGGAGCCAAGGCCTTCTACATGAAGGAGAACCCTGACGACCCCGAGACGGTGCTCTGCGCGGACCTCTTGGCGCCGGAGGGATATGGGGAAATCATCGGAGGTTCCCAACGAGAGGACGATCTGGATAAGCTCCTCGCCCGCATGGAGTCGGACAGAATGGACACAGAGTCCTACCAGTGGTATCTCGACCTCAGGCGCTACGGAACGTTCGTCCATAGCGGCTTCGGTATCGGCTTGGAGAGAACTGTGGCCTGGATATGTGGCCTTCATCACATCCGTGAGGTTATTCCCTGGCCCAGAACGATCTATCGCCTTAATCCGTAAAGGAAACGGGGTGTCCATCGATGGACACCCCGTTTTTATGCACGGTACTCAACTCTCTGAAGCCTTGCAACACTTAGGACAGGGAGAAATGAATTCGAGATAAAAATCAGCCTGAGACAAATCCTCCGAGAAAACCGAGCGATTGACAGGGTCACCTTTGGGCCAGATATCTCGAAGCTCCCCACAGGAAGGACAACGAACGTGAAGGTGATCCTGCCCGTTTCCCTCGTACCGACAGGGTCCGTCGCCTCCAGGTATTTTCAGGATATGCCCTGCCTCACAGAGTTGGTCCAGATTACGATAGACCGTCCCCAAGCTCACGTTTGGAATCTTCTGACGTACCTCCCAAAAAACCTCCTCGGCCGTAGGATGATGTCCCAGCCGAGACACGACTTGAAAAACAGCATCTCTCTGTCGGGTCCGTCTTTGTATGGGCATGGTCTCCACCTCCCATAGGCCCCACTCAGGAGAGGCCAAACAACAAGTTTCAGTAACGCCACAGTCCCGTTCGTCCTCAAGCACAATATCAATAACGGATTCTAATACTATCGTTATTTTCTCTGTTCGTCAAGCTTCCAATTCTTTCTACCACGCAGCAAGAGATGGAAAAAACAAGGAGGACAGACAGGCCAAGCCCGTCTGTCCTCCTTTGATCGTCACTGGTAAAGATGGACAGGATCTCTACAGGAAAACGCCCCTCATCTTGACAGCATCGGCAACCCGCTGGATAGCCGCCATGAAGGCAGCCCGGCGCATTTTGACGTTTTTGTTCTGAGAGTAGTCCCAAACCCTCTTGAAGTTGTCCTTCATGATCCGGAGAAGACGCTGATTGTACTCTTCTTCGGTCCAGAAAAACCCGCCCAAGTCCTGACACCACTCGAAGTAGGAGCCGATAACCCCGCCGGAGTTGGCGAGAAAATCGGGAACCAACATGATACCCTTATCATCAAGGATAGCGTCACCCTCGGGAGTCACCGGACCGTTGGCTCCCTCCACAACGTATTTGGCCTTGACGCCGTCGGCGTTTTTGCCGTTTACAGCTCCCTCAAGAGCACAGGGCATGAGGATATCGCATTCGGTCAAAACCAACTCAGGAAGATCTCTCTTCTCGAGACCTGGCTGGGAGAACCCCTCCAGGAGTTTCTTGGGGTGGTTTGAGACGTGTGCATAGGCCTTCTGGACATCGATGCCGTCCTTGCAGTAGTAGGTCCCGGTGATGTCGCTGATGGCGACGACCTTCGCTCCTGCAGCCACCATGGTCAAAGCTGCGTGGGATCCCACGTTTCCAAAACCCTGAATAGCAACAGTGACCCCCTCTACGGGCTTGTTCAGAGCTTTCATAAACTCGATGGCACAGGTAGCGACACCGAGACCGGTAGCAGCGGTCCGCCCTTTAGAGCCCCACAGAGGAATGGGCTTCCCGGTAAAAATAGCCGGCTCCAGGCGCCCCCTCATCTTACTGATGGTGTCCATGAACCAGATCATTTCCTGACCGCCGGTGTTCACGTCCGGAGCAGGAACATCCGTCCACGCACCAACCACAGGCTCGATTCGAGCCGCAAAGGTACGGGCAATCCGCTCTTTCTCACGGGGAGACATCTCCAAGGGGTTACAGGAAACACCTCCCTTACCGCCTCCGTAGGGAATACCAGCCAGAGAACACTTCCAAGTCATCATGAAAGCCAGAGCCTCGCACTCGTCCAGACAGACCTCAGGATGGAATCGAACCCCACCTTTAGCGGGCCCAATAGCGGATGAGTGGGCCACCCGGAATCCGTCAAAGACCTTGACCGAGCCGTCATCCATCTCGACAGGAATCGACACAGAGGTCTTTCTCTCAGATCGACTCAATATCTCGACAAGCCCGTCCTCAAGCCCCATTTCCTCCGCTGCAGCATAGAAATTCTTGAGAGCTGTGTCCAGAAGCACGTTATCGGAAGTACGCTTCACCACTGACATGGAACTCCACCTCCTACAAAATATGCGACGAAACCCTCGCCGCAGGGCACTTCTAAAACAGCTTCAATACTAGCACTACTTGAGACACAATACCAACGATAAACCTTCTTTTTATCGAAAAAAATAAATTTCGTAAAATCAGACAAGTACACACTCAGTCATCCAGATAGACCCGAGGTAGTCCTTGACTGAACATGACGGGGATCTCGTAGTTGAGAGTATTCTCCCGGGCAGCCGCCAGATCATCAGGGGAGATTTCCTCCTCTCCCTGTTGCCCCACCAGAACCACCTCATCTCCTATCGAAACATCCAGACCGGTGACATCAACCATGCTCTGTTCCATACATATGTTGCCGATCTGTTGAACCCGAGTTCCTTTGATCAGAACATCAATTTTCATGGAAAACGCACGAGAGAGGCCATTGGAATACCCCATAGGCAAGACCGCTATTCGTCGCTCTCCCGGAGTGACATACCGAAGGCCATATCCAACACCGCTCCCCTTGGGAAGAGTGCGAAGAGCGACCACGATCGTCTTTATCTGGAACGTGGGACAAAGATCGATAGGCCTCAGACAGTCCTCAGAGGGCCACATACCGTAGAGGATAATCCCGGGACGACAGGCATCCAGATGTTTTTCCGGATCGTTCAAGGTTCCCGCACTGTTACACACATGGCGCAGGGGAACCCGGACTCCCCGAGACTCCAGATACTCCAAAACCTGGACATAGCGACGAAATTGGGTCTCAGTGTACTCAAGGCATCGTCGTTCGTCGGAGACAGCAAAATGAGTGAACACCCCCTCAACCCGTATACCGGGCAAGGTCGACAGTTCATCCAGCATAGCTGGTACCTCCTCTGGGAGGAAACCAATTCGCCCCATACCGGTGTCAACCTTGACGTGGACCAGGGCGGACCGCCCCTCCCTGACGGCAGCCTGACTCAGAGCCCGGGCCATGGCCATGTCGATCAGGGCAACGGCCACCTCCTGTCGAACGAGCTCCCCCGCCTCATGATAGACCGTCGGCCCCATAACCAAGAGAGCCTCACCGATGCCGCCATCCCTGAGGAGAAAAGCCTCGTCAGACGAGGCAACGGCAAAGCGCTGAGCCCCTTCTTTAACCAACCGTCGAGCGACCTCCAACATCCCGTGACCGTAGGCATCGGCCTTGATCACCGGCATCAACTGAACCCCAAATCCCACGTGATTCTCAATGGCACGGTAGTTTCGGGCCAGATTTCCCAGACAGACCTCCATCCTGCTGGGCATGAAAGCCATCTCAACATCACCTCCTCGTCGAGAACACCACGCCGCAGCATCCAGGAACGCATGAAAAACAGGCTTGAGATCTCGATAACATCAATAATTCTCAATACGACACTCCGAGTTTCATGATATCATGGCTTTGAGCAATCTCAAACTCAATTTTCAATACAAGGGAGATGTTGTCCATGCGGTTTTCTGATCGTATCAACGCCATGCAGGAGTCGCCTATTAGGAAACTGGTCCCTATCGCCAACGCCGCCAAGGCAAAAGGCAAGAAGGTCTACCACCTCAACATCGGGCAACCCGACATCGTCACTCCGCCGTCGTTCCTTCAGAGTATCCGGAGCTTCGAACAGAAGGTCATCGCCTACGCCACCTCGCCAGGGGATCCCAGGCTCATCGAAGCTATCGTGTCATACTACGAGACGTACGACATGCATTTCTCCCCCCAGGACATCCTGATCACCAACGGCGGCAGTGAGGCCCTCATGTTCGCCATGATGGCTCTCTGCGACCCCGGCGACCAAGTGCTTATCCCCGAACCCTTCTACGCCAATTACAACGCATTCAGCCGAGCCATCAACGTCTCAGTAACCCCCATCACGACAAAGGCTGAGGAGGGGTTCCATCTGCCTTCTGAGAACGAGATCGAACGGCGCATCACGGCCAAGACCAGGGCCATCGTCTTGAGCAACCCGGGCAACCCCACAGGGGTCATCTACACCAGGGATGAAATGGACATGTTGTCCCGGATCGTCCGAAAGTATGACCTGGCCATCATAGCTGACGAAGTCTATCGGGAGTTTGTCTATGAAGGCCTCAAGTACACTAGTTTCGGCAACCTGCCGGAGATCGCCGATCGGGTTGTCATCGTGGACTCGGTCTCCAAACGGTACAGCGCCTGCGGAGCCCGGATTGGCTCCCTGGCCTCAAAAAACAGGGACTTCAGCAAGCAGGTCCTGAAGCTCTGCCAGGGCAGGCTCTGCGTCCCCACTCTGGAGCAAGTGGGAGCCACGGCCCTCTACGGTACCCCCAGGGACTACCTGAAGGAGATCAACGTGGAGTATCAACAACGCCGGGACATCCTGTACAGAGAGCTACAATCCATGGACGGCGTCGTCTGTGAAAAGCCCAAAGGTGCTTTTTACGTGGTCATCAAGATGCCCGTGGACAACGCCGAGAGGTTCGCCATCTGGATGCTGGAGGACTTCGATGTAGACGGAGAAACCACCATGATCGCTCCTGCAGCAGGGTTCTACGCCACTCCCAACCTGGGAATCGACGAGGCCCGTCTTGCCTACGTGCTCAAAGGCCCTGACCTGGAGAGAGCGATGAAGATCCTCAAGAGAGGACTGGAAACCTATCCAGGGCGACGGAGCTAACGCTCTTATCACCTGTGGACAGGCGGCAACAAAAGCGTCTGAGGTACTTTTGTTCTCAGGCTCATCATATCATCTCATAGACAACAAGAGGAGGAGCCGCCCCCAACCGGAGCGGTTCCTCCTGCTTTACGCCACGCTGCGTGTCTGTCTGTCGTTATGCTCTGGCTTCGTGCGTAATTCACCTATCGTCTCATAAAAACCAGCGGCAGGGCGAGGAACAGAATGGCCGGGGCAAAGCCCACGGAACAACCGCCGCCACCACCGCCAGGTGCAGGAGCAGGTCCAGACCCTTTATACTCGTAGGCTCCAACATCCGGCGTATCCTGAGGATCACGTATCTCTCCCCTCTGGTCCATGGAAATCAGGCTGATGACGCCCGCCGAGAGTATATCCGCGCTCACCGTGCCGGCATCTCTGGCGGGACTCCCCTCTCCTATCGCCATGGTCCATGTGGGGCCG
>PDWJ01000652.1_pt1 | contig 72410 bp, 57 predicted proteins | sample 1430881 | NCBI WGS metagenome assembly PDWJ01 (sample SAMN01162460, study PRJNA174530) | Oral metagenome, whole genome shotgun sequencing project. | biome: Marine environment; feature: Marine mammal; material: Swab sample of the gingival sulcus; isolation source: swab sample of gingival sulcus...
GGGTACCTCCGTTAAGGGGAAGATCGTTATGCTGAAGCCTTTCAACTACAGTATAACATGAGCTAGTTAACCCTACCGGACATACGCCCTAATCGGAAGTACGCCCAGGTAGTCGCTCAAGACGATCCATTCCTTTTCCCTGTGGTCAAAGCTCTGAACGCCTTAGGTGACCATAGGAAAAGAGTTCAGCGCCGCTGGTGATCACTCGAAGATGGGTGATTTGAAAGCAGGTACCTTAGGCAAGGAAATGGTAACCCAAGGGAGGCTATCTTGTCATGGTTGAGTAGCCTATCTGTGCGGAGAGAACCGGGCGTACAGTTCGTTCAGAAATCCATCCTGGCAGGGTGGACCGTGGTAGCCAATACCCAGAATGCAGTTTTTTTCTGTATACAGGGAAAGCTCCAGCCGCTGGTGTAAAGGTTTACGCCGGAGCATTGTGAGATATTTTCGTGTCCCTGTAAGGCGTGCCTCCCAAATCTGTTTGTGCCGGTCCTTGCTTTCTTGTGCCGGAAGGTCTCCTGCGATCTGTTGTCCCCATTGATACAGGGTTTGGTTTTGAAGGAATACCGTTGCCGGCTTGAAGCGATAAAAGAAGAGCCTGCTTTTGTTATCGGAAAATTCCAGTTGGAACTGGCTTGGAAGAAAACTGTGCCTGCGCAGGATATAGGAGGGCGGAACTTGCAGGGAGATGTCAAAAAGAGCATAGTCTGTGGGCATGTCCTCTCCTGAGAAGCGGATGGTTCGCAGGAGTGCCGCTGGTATGGGCGAGGCCATCAACAGCGGGTCGTACATCTGGAGCAGAATACTCCACCCGGCAGAAGGATGCATAGCTACAAGGCCTTGGCCCTGAAAGCGGTTTTCCGACCAGATAAATCCTACCAGCTTTACATCAGGTAAGGCGTCTTGAAGGGGTTGGGGAACCGACCAGGAGCCATGGAGTGCAAAATGATTTGACTGTACCAAATTGTTCAGTATTTCTTCCGGCAGGAGCGGGTTTGCCGACCTAAGCCAGCGAATCCCCAGGTTGGGTTGTCCGCCCTGTTCAAAAAGCAGGTAGTCCTGGAAAACAGTGACTGGGGTCCAGTTCTCAGGAGTTTGGAAGGCAATACCGTTCCAAGCGATTATCTGTGACAAAGGGCCGGGTGCTGATAGCATTGGTTAACTAATAGCAGGTATAGACCTACAGCACGTGGGATCAGGGTGAGACGCCCGGTGTGTAGGGAGCTTTTTTCTTGGTTTCGCAGTATATTTTGCAACACTTCCGGTCAGCCCTGATACGCTAACAAAATGAAGTTGGCGCAAATACTGGAGTTGATCCAACTGTGCGCAACCTGCCAACTGATGCCACAGTACTCTGTTTGAAGACCTTGGTGCCACTGAAATTGTTATATTTTCCCCCCGGGGCCAACCAGGGGAAAACCTTTGATTTGCGTTTTTATCTGTTTCTCAGCAGTTTTTCTCCATGCAGAAAACGAAATCAACAGACCGCAGAATGGTACAAGCAGCATGTGAGGCGGTGGGTCATTCTTGTTAACAGAAAAATAACACCTATTATGGTTGAGGTCCAGCCGGTGGATGGCGGATATGATATATTTTTGCCTTTGAGCGGAGAGCATACAGCTGCAAGGGCGGGTTCCGCGAGCGGTTGTTCAGGCTGATCGCGTCGAATAGGTCCTGCCTAGCCCGGATTTCTTATCAGCGCAGGTGGTGCCCGATTCGGGAGTCTTTGGTCCTCATGATGCTTGGGTGTGTGTATGGCCAAAATACTACTGAAGATGATACCTCCTGGACTGAATTTTGGTTAACATTTTGTCGAAATGTGAGCCGACTCACGGACGGCACAGAGAACTGTTTACGTCTTTTTTTCTCAAACGAGACAAAATGTTCATGTGAAATCAGGGCTAGGCTTCCCATGGAAGGATGTGTAGTCCTGTAGCTATTGTTGCGTCAGTGGTGTGTACTCAATCGTCATGACAAGATTCGCTCTCAACATGTGGGTAATACTGACCACCTTCTTTGTGCCTCTCCCTGAATATAAAGATTGTCAAGAAGGCAATGGAACTATATGTTGTCTGCTGAAATCGTCATTGGGACGATTACGATTTATACAGATGATGCAGGAAGAGGGAGGACAGCATGGCTGTTTATGCAATAGAGCATCCCCTGGTTCGCCACAAACTGGGCTTGCTCAGGGAGAAGAATATATCAACCAAGAACTTCCGGGAAATTGCCTCGGAAATAGGCATGTTGCTGACCTACGAGGCCACCCGGGGGCTGCCAGCCGAGAAGGTGACCATTGAATGCTGGTCAGGAGCAGTACAGGTTGATCGGATTAAGGGGAAGAAGATTACTATTGTCCCTATCTTGCGGGCCGGCCTTGGCATGATGGATGGGGTACTGCAAGCTGTACCTTCGGCAAAGGTTTCCGTGGTCGGTCTGTACCGAAACGAAGAAACCCTCCAGCCTGTAGCCTATTTTGAAAAATTGGTTCAGGATATCAGTGAACGCAAGGCTATGATCCTCGACCCCATGCTTGCCACAGGGGGCACCTTGATCGCCACCATAGACATGTTGAAAAAGGCCGGCTGCAAGGATATTATCGGTCTGTTTCTGGTGGCTGCCCCGGAAGGAATAGAACGCCTTCAGGAAGCGCATCCCGATGTTGACATTTATGTCGCTGGTGTTGACGACAGCTTAAATGAACAGGGATATATCCTGCCTGGATTGGGTGATGCTGGAGACAAGATTTTCGGCACCAAATAGTCAGGTCCTGAGTTTGGTGAGGTGTACGTCTGTTTTTTGATCACGTTAGTTGTTACAGATCAAAATGCAGCAGGAGGTGTATCTGTCCGGCAGCTGCGAAAACAGAAAGAGAAGGCGGAAATTGTGTTTGACAGGGAGAGTGCGTTTTCTGCTTTTTGACAAAAACCTGTCTGTCTTCTGGTCATAAGAGATGGTATCTGGTATGTAAACACAGGCTATCAATAATCAGAGAAGTCAGAGTAATACCAAACCTCAGACAAGATGCGTTGGGAGAGGCTGGTTTCTTGCCATTGCTTCTTTTTTTGCAACAATGTGTAAAGAATATGATTCCAGGCAGTACGGATTCAGGATGGAATAACCCAAAGGAGTACACCATGAGTAGGGAGCAAAATGAGCTTGATCTGGCCAGGCAGATTCTAGTGGGGATGCAGATGCTGTTTGTGGCCTTTGGCGCCTTGGTGCTGGTGCCCATCCTGACCGGCCTGGATCCTAATGTTGCCCTGTTCACCGCTGGGGCGGGAACGTTGCTGTTTCAAGTGGTTACCAGACGCCAGGTGCCTATTTTTCTGGCTTCCAGTTTTGCCTTTATTGCCCCGATACAGGCTGGGGTCAAGGAATGGGGCATTCCGGCCACAATGAGTGGGTTGCTGGCAGCAGGATTGCTCTACGTATTGCTCGCTGGTGTGATCAGATTACGGGGACGGAATATAATCAAAAAAATACTACCTCCGGTGGTCGTCGGCCCGGTTATAATGGTCATTGGTCTGAATCTAGCGCCGGTGGCCGTGAGCATGGCTCTTGGTAAGGCCGGCGGGGGCGAAATGCAGGGAACTGCCGTCTTGGTGGCCACAATTGCTCTGGTTGCCACCATCCTCGCTTTTATGCTGGGCAAGGGAATGATCAGATTGATTGCCATCCTTATTGGCATTACCGCCGGTTACTTGGCGGCCCTGCCGCTGGGCATGATCGACTTAGCGCCTGTGTTTACGGCGCCCCTATTCGCCACGCCGCATTTTGTGACCCCAGAATGGCACTGGCAGGCCGTCTTTTTTATTGTTCCCGTGGCTGTTGCGCCAGCCATTGAGCATATAGGCGACATGCTCGCCATCAGTGGTGTTACGGGCAAAAATTATCTTGAAAAACCCGGGTTACATCGTACTCTGATGGGAGACGGCCTGGCCACTTCTCTGGCTGCAATGCTGGGTGGACCTCCAAACACGACTTACTCGGAGGTCACCGGTGCTGTCACCCTGACCAGGGCATTTCAGCCCGCAATTATGACCTGGGCTGCGGTGACGGCCATTGTGCTATCTTTTTCCGGCACCTTGGGTGCTCTCCTGAGGACCATCCCCACGCCTGTTATGGGCGGAATTATGATACTGCTGTTTGGTACAATCGCTACAATCGGCATGAGTACCCTGGTCCGGGAAAAAGTGGATTTGTCTCATCCGCGTAACATGGTTCTTGTCAGCCTGATTTTAGTCTGCGGCATCGGAGATATGGCCCTTGGGGTCCAAGGATTTGTGGTGCAAGGGATCGGGTTGTCCGCCATAGTGGGCATTGTACTGCATCTTGCACTTCCAAATAGAAGCGTATCTAGCCAGGATTTCACCTGAACATGTGTCTCATTTGAGACAATATTTTTTAAACCAGTACGGGGGCAGGGTTGATCATGATTGTCTATGAGCTTGCATGCACTTGCGGCTGCCAGTTTGAAGGCTGGTTTTCTGATCGCTCCTCTTTTGAGAAGCAACTCTCCCGCAGTTTGATTACCTGCCCAGAGTGTCATGGCAGGCAGGTGCACAAAATTCTGTCACCAGTGGCTTTTCATGCCCATTCTTCATCGGTATCAGATCCTGTCCATGCCCCAACGGCCAAGGCGGAAGACGTTTTTCGGCAGGAGGTGGTACGCTACCTAGCATCTGTTGGCCGTTTTGTGGAAGAACATTTTGAAGATGTGGGCACGAAACTGGCCGTAGAAACTTTGAAGATGCACTACGGGGTGGAAGAGAAACGTAACATCTGCGGGGTGGCGACCGAGCAGGAAGAGGAAATGCTGGAGCAGGAAGGTATACAGTTGCTTAAGGTCCCGTATGTGAAACCAGATCCGAAATCCAATTGACTTGGATGGTGCTGTTTTTTGCTGTTGCGTAAGTGGCTGGGCGAGCCTAATGTGTCAGTACAGCAAACGCATGGGAAATCCAGGCTACAGGATCAGCGTAAAGGGGGCGAGGCAGGTGGCTCCCATTTGGCCAGCCGTTCGTGGAGTTTGGCGTATTTGTAAAAAGTCCCCTCAAAATTACCCAGGGCAATGATAAAACCGGGCCAGCCGTCCAGAATACCTTTTTTCAGAATGTACATATGGAAAAAAGACCACAGACCCCGTCCCAGGGCTTTGGCCATCCCCCCAGTCTTGCCCCTCTGTTCCAGCTTTTCTGCTCCCAGGGTGGAGTATTTATTGGCCTTGTGGACAACTTCTTCCAAATTTTTATACGGCAGTTGCCATATGGCGTTGTTCAGGTAGGCAACAGGTTTGTCTGAACGAACCTCATACTCTTCGTGTACGGGATCGTTCTTGAAGTGGAGGGCGCCTTTACGGAAAAGTTGCGGTTGGCGGTAATCAGGATAGAAACCGGAATGTTGTATCCAGCGGCCCATAAAAAAATTTTTTCTGGGAATGTAATAGGCATCAGCCTGGGGAGCCTGGAGCGTGGAGCGGATTTCCTGCTGCGCCTCCGGGGTGCACCGTTCGTCTGAGTCCAGAGAGAATATCCATTCGTGGCTGCAGGCGGCCATAGCCTGATTACGTAAATCACCAAAGCCCTGAAAGGGTACCTGTACGATCCGGGCTCCGAGGCGCTCTGCAATGGCTGCGGTGTCATCCTGGCTAAAGGAATCGGCCAGGATAATTTCATCAGCCCACAGGACGGAGTTGACGGCGGCTTCAATTTTATCTGCCTCATTATAGGCAATGATATAGACGGAGAGTTTGTTCATGCGCGCCTGATCATCTGTTGAGGTCTGTTTTTCCCGACCCCAGCTAGTTGGACCACAATGCGGTTTGTTCTCTGCAGTCGTTCAACCAGTGTTTTGAAAAGATGTTTGGAGACCTCGGGATATTTTTCAACAAGTTCGTTCAGTTTGTCACCCGGATACCGTTTGATGACGCATCGCCCTGAAGAGATAATACTCGCTGAACGTGCTTCACCAAGTATGGCTGCCATTTCGCCAAAATATTCTCCCGGTTCGGTTATCTCCGCTATTTTTTTACTGCCCCTGGTTACTGCGACCTTGCCTCGAACCAGTTTAAAAAAGTCCTTATCCTTATTGGATTCCTGAATAATGACATCACCGTCTTTGTATTCTTCCACGTCAGGATTCACCAGGTAAGGCGGCAGGCTGTCCTCGTGGATAACCGTTCGCCGAAGAACCTCTTCCAGGCTGGTGATACCTTCCCTCGCCTTTTGCAGGGCCGCTTCACGAAGGGTGTACATGCCTTCTTGAATGGCTACTTTGCGCAGCTGTTCCTCGCTGACTTCTGCCTGGATGGCTTTGCTGACTTCATCGGTCACTTCCATGAGTTCAAAAAAACCTACCCGGCCCTTATATCCCAAACCATTACAGTTCCCACACCCTTTTGCGGCATAGAGTTCCAGGGAATCAAGTTCGTCTTCCTTGAACCCGGCACTGAGAAGGTCCTGTCTATCGTATGACGCAGGTTCTTTGCACTGGGGGCAGAGTCTTCTCCCCAGACGCTGGGAAAGAACCATGGTCAGGGAGGAGGCAAGTATGTAGGATGGGACGCCAATATCAACCATACGACTGACCGTGGCCGGCGAGTCGTTGGTGTGCAGGGTGGAAAACACCAGGTGCCCTGTCATTGCTGCTTTAATGGCAATTTCGGCAGTGTCGTAGTCTCGAATCTCACCAACCATGATGATGTCTGGATCCTGGCGCAGAAAGGCCTTGAGGGCTGCAGCAAAGGTCATGCCTACTTCAGTATTGACATTGACCTGACTGATACCCTTGAAGTTGAATTCCACAGGGTCTTCAGCAGTGAGGATTTTAATGTCTTCTGTGTTCAGTGAGTTCAACGCGGAGTAGAGGGTGACCGTTTTACCTGAACCGGTGGGACCTGTTACCAGCAACAGCCCCTGGGGGCGCTTGAGGCAGCGTTTCAGGGAGGCGAAGGTGTCCGGGGTAAAACCCAGCTTTGTTAGGTCCACGTTGAGTGAGCCTTTGTCAAGAATACGAAGAACGATTCCCTCACCAAAGAGAAGCGGCAAAGTGGATACCCGAAAGTCCACAGCTCGATTGCGGCCAAGCCGCATTTTAATCCTGCCATCCTGGGGAACCCTTCGTTCGGTAATGTTCAGACTCGAGAGAATCTTTATGCGGGCTACCATGGCATTTTTGATGGTCAGGGGCAGGTTCATGGATTTAAACAGGGCGCCGTCTTTCCGATAGCGTACCTGCATGGTCTTTTCAAAGGGCTCGATATGGATGTCGCTGACCCCCTCTTGAACCGCCTTGACCAGAATACCGTTGACCAGTTTAATGATCGGTGCGTCGGAAGCCGAGAACTGATCAAAAACACTGTCATCTTCTTCGTCGCTTTCGATCTCGAAATCTTCTACCGCATCAGATACCAAGGCGCCGAAATCGTCTACCTGGGTGACTTCTTCGGTCTCTTCTTCTTTGCTGCCGGCAAAATAAACCTGATATTCCTCATCACTGATCTGGTAATATTTTTTGTAGGCCTCAATGATTTCGTCGGCAATGGAGACACAGACATTCAGTCCCTTTTGGGTATAATCCTGCAACTCCTCTACCTCGACGGAATCAGTAGGCTCCGCCATGGTGATCTGCAGAGTGTTGCCGACTATCCGCAATGGCAGGGCCATGTATTTTTTGGCGACATCGTAGGGAACAAGCTCCAGAGCCTCCCTGCTGGGAGGTTCGTTTTCGATGGTCACCATGGTGTAGTTGTGGTTTCGGCTAAGAAAATTGGCGACAGTGTCCCGTTCGATGACACCGTCTTCCAGAAGAATACGGCTCAGACGTTCCCCAGATTTACGCATGGTAACCTTTGCCATTTCAAACTGGGAAGAGGTGATATAACCGGCCTTGCTGAGCAATTCGCCGATTTTTGTTTTACCGGCTCCAGACTGGTCTTTAACCGTTCTTTTCATGGAGGCTCTGCCGGTCGTTTGGAAGCTTTGTCGTTGTTTAGTGGCCATAAAGCAGGGACCAAAGGAAAAAGGAAAGAGGAGGTTGTCTCATATTCTGATGATACTACATCTGAAAAAGGTGGTCAAAGAAAGGAATCATTATTCCTTCCGTCCAGGTATCTCATCAGCTCAGGGTGGTGCCAGGTTCGGTAGGTTTTGGTACCTTGCTATACTTGGTAGATGTGTTGCCAAAGTACTGCCGAAGATGGTACCGCCTGGGTTGAGCGTTGGTGCACAGTTTGTTGAGATTTCAACTTGCTCATGGAAACCACATCCATCTGTTTTTGTATGTTTTTTCTTAAAAGAGACACAAGGTTCATGAGAAATCCGATTAAGCACGACAACCTGTTCAGCCATTCTGGTCTGTCCATGGGCCTCCCGGGAGTAGTAGATCGGGCCAGCGGTCATGCCGCAGACACACAGTTTTCAGGGAGTTGGGCTTCGATACCCTTTATGGGGAGAGTTCAGTGAACAGATCGGGGTACCTGGAGGCCAGCTCGTTTTGTAGAGGTATCATCACTTCCCGCATGGAAGGATCGGCGTTGGGAGGCGTACGCAGGGCAAGAATATGCTGCCAGTGCTCCAGGGTGGTGTAGACGATGATTTCAGTTTTGCATGCGTTGGGCAGTACTGTACGTGCGGCCTGCGGTGTGGAGGTCTTGAGAAGAGCAAGGTAGGTTTTCTCGCTTTCCTCCATGACCCGCAGCCATTGAGCGTATTCCTGGCTGTCTTCCTGGTAGAAAAGAGGTTTGATGAAGGTGACTTCATTACCAAACCTGTCAGCAGAGTAGCGGCAATAGCGCTGGCTTTCCTGGAGAAAAGAGCAGGGGCGATGCCGTACCAGTTCATGGGTGACTGCCCTGTTTACAATGAATTTCACGGCAAGGTAGCGATGTCGTGCCATGAGTTCAGAAGAGGGGAGTTGCTCCACCTGTTCCAGGCTCAGTTGGTGTACCTGTAGGCCCTGTGGGTTGGCGATATCTTGAATCTGGTCTTCGGCAATCTGGTAAAAATAGGGATGTTTGGTTGCCAGCAAGATGGTGAGAGCCTGCACCAGTTCATTCTCCTGATGCTGTAAAAACAATTCTCTGAATCCCCGCACCGTTCCGGAAACAAGTAAGGCCCTCTCCTTCATTGGATCTATCTGTAGATACTTGGGCAGGCAGAGAAAAAAAGATTGGACCTGAGGATCGGTCACTCCCGAGATCAGGCAGGTAGCCGCACCCATTTCCAGGACGGAATTGTGCCCATGTCGAGCCATTTTCTGCACAAAAGGTATGGCTGATTGTTCATTGATTCTCTCTTCGCTCTTGTAGCACAGGCGTCCACAAAATTCGATACGGACAGGAAGGCTTTGCTGGTCCAGGTGATCCAGGATATGAAAAGAGGGTGTGATAATATTCATTACGGTATGCTGTCGAAGTTTGGCTGTGCGGCAAAGCTAGCTCGGCAAGTTTTTATTCCTTTTCCCAGAACGGGGAAAGGTCGCGCAAACCGGCAATGATGCCCGGCATTTTTTCCAGTACAAAATCAATTTCTTCCTCGGTATTGTAGATGGAGAGGCTGAAACGGATTGAGCCGTGCGCAGCTGTAAAGGGTACCCCCATTGCCCGCATGACATGGGACGGTTCAAGGGAACCTGAGGTGCAGGCAGACCCGGAAGATGCACAGATGTTGTAGCGGTTCATGTGCAGGAGAATGGCCTCGCCCTCGATAAATTCGAAACTAATGTTGGAGGTGTTCGGCAGCCTGTCTTTCTTGTGACCATTGAGCAACGCTTTGGGAACGGTTTCCAGAAGTCCGTTTTCAAGTTTATCGCGCAGCGCACGGACCCGGGTGTTTTCTTCCTCCATTTTTTCCGCAGCCAGTCGACAAGCTGCGCCAAGACCTATAATGGAGGCAACGTTTTCCGTCCCTCCTCTGCGTCCGCGTTCCTGGTGTCCACCATTGAGAAAGGGGGTATACGGGGTTCCTTTCCGTACATAAAGAACGCCCACTCCTTTGGGCGCATGCAGCTTATGGCCTGAGAGAGAAAGGAAGTCAATGTTCGACTCCTTGAGGTTAATCGGTATTTTGCCCACAGCCTGGACGGCATCGGTGTGGAAAAGGATGCCTTGTTCATGGGCGATCCTTGCCATTTCTTCCACGGGGAAGAGAACACCGGTTTCGTTGTTGGCCCACATCACGCTGACAATGGCGGTTTCTTGAGCCAGGCTTTGTCCGTAGAGCTCCATATCCATGGTCCCGTCTGCGTTAACAGGCAGCCAAATGGTACGGTGCGGATATTTGGTCAATGTATTTAGGTTTTCACACAGGTATTTGACTGCTGGGTGCTCAACCCGTGTGGTCACTACATGGCGTTTGTTCGGGTAGGTGCCCAGGGCGGAAAGAATGGCCGTATTGTCGCTTTCCGTTCCGCAGCTGGTGAAGATAATTTCTTCAGGACTGGCTCCGATAAGGGCTGCAACGGATTCCCTCGCATCTTCCACAAGTCTGCTGACATGTCCTCCGAAGTTATGCATGGAACTGGGGTTGCCGTAATACGTGCTCAAAGAGGGGAGCATTGCCTCCATCACTTCAGGGGCAACCCGTGTGGTGGCATTATTATCAAGATAAATGACATCGTCGTGCGCAATCGCCATTATTTGTCCTCCTCAACAATCAGGGTCTCCAGGACTTGTTCACGCAATTTCTTTTCCACATATTCCTTGAGCGTGGTTTGGGAGGAGGGAGTGTCGGTGTTTGAACCCTGCAGGGAGATAAAAACAAAATCACCCTCCAGGTCAACAAGCTCTATACTGCCGCCGTCTTTTTTCAGAGTCGGTCTGATTTCCCGTTCCAGGACCTCTTCTATCTTCTTGATCTTCTGTATGGTGGTCAGACGTTTTTTCTTTTCCGGCCCTTTGGCGGCTGGGTTTGTGGTGATAAGGCTTTTGCTGAGCAGCTCTTGCAGTTGTTTCTCGCATTTCCCGCAACCGCCTCCTGCTTTGGTGAAGTTGGTGATTTCTTCCACTGATCGCAGGCTGTTTTCCTCTATGGCCCTGGTGACTTCCAGATCGGTCACGCCGAAACATTCGCAGATCACTTCGCCCTGCGCCATGGGCAGCATAACTCCGGTATAATCAGCAATGGCTGCCTCCAGCGCTTCTCGGCCCATGACCGAGCAGTGCATTTTTTCTTTAGGCAGCCCGCCCAGAGCATGGGCGATGTCATCGTTGGTTATTTTTTTGGCCTCGTCAATGTGCATGCCGATCAGCATTTCCGTCAGTATGGAGGAAGAGGCAATGGCTGACGCGCACCCGAACGTCTTGAACTTGGCGTCAGTGATGATGTTATCTTGGTCAACCTTGATGGTCAGTTTCAGGGCATCGCCGCAGGCGAGGGAACCAACATTTCCGATACCACTGGCGTCTTTGATTTCCCCGACATTTTTCGGGTTGATAAAATGTTCCTGGACTATTTCGGTATATTCCCACATGATATTATTCTCTGCTTGAGTGGCGTACCTGCCTTGCTATGTTTTCTATGCCTGATTCTGGAGTGCAGCTCAAATACATTTCCCGACAGAGTCCTTGTATACCTGTGGTATCATGTTGAGTATGCCTTGATCTGAAACAGAAAAGCTTGTTTATGGGCAGTCACTTGGTAGTTATGAGGCAAATCGTGTCGTGCGAGCGCTTCTCCTGCAATGCGGCAAGGCCCCTGCACAGGGCAAGGGCTCTCTATTGGTAAGGTTGCGTCTTCTGCCTGTTCCCAAGGACATCTTTGGATAGGTCCTGCGGAATACAGAGTAAAAAGTTCGAGCACACGTTTTGTTCCTTTTTATTCGTACAGCAATACCTCTTAACAGTATGGCAGGAGTCCAATTTGGGCAAGCATGGAATGGGCACTTTTCACGAGAAGTTCTGTTTCCTGCGGATTCCGGGCTTCGACATAGAAGCGTACTTTGGGCTCTGTTCCCGAAGGACGGATCATGATCCATGATCCGTCTTCAAAGATCATTTTTCGACCGTCGATGGCAATGACCTGGACAATTTTCTTCTCCGCATCGCCGACTTGGACAATAGCTCCCTCCGAATAGTGATCAAGCTGTTTAAGATTCTGTCTCAGTTCCGCTCCCTTTTGGCTTACGATTATGCCGCCGCGACCAGGATAATAGCGGCCATAGGTCTGTTCTATCTGCTGCAGATAGTCCCCCAGGGAGATGTTCAACTCTTGAATCATGTCGATGGCCAGGATAAGGCCGATAAAGGCATCTTTTTCCGGCGTATGGCCGATAATGGAAATACCGTCGGATTCCTCAAAACAGACCAGGGCTTTGTTGAACACGGGTTTGAATTCTTTGAATCCCACTTTGGGTTCAAAAACCTCTTCCCCAAGTTGCATGGCAACCGCATTGGCCAGGTTGCTTGAGGCTACAGTTTTGGCGACCATACCTTTTTTGTGTTTGACTTGATGTATAAAATGATATGCCATGGCACCGAATTGGTTCATGGAAATTTCGATATCGCCGTCGGTGAAGCGGATGCGGTCACCATCTGGGTCAATGATCGCCCCAACCTTCAGGGAAGCTTGTCGATCTTTGAGATAGGCCATGGTTGGCTGCATGTTGTGCGAAGAAGGTTCCGGGGCAATGCCTCCGAAGGTGGGATCGTCGTCGCTTCTGAGTATGGTAAGCTTGCCGGAATCCGGGTTGCCGAGGAGCCTTCGCAGGTAGTTGCGCGATGCCCCATGCATCGCATCAACACAGATGGTCAGGTCGTTGTGGGTGTTGATGGCCTCAAGCAGCCCAGGATAGTCGATGCCATGGAGTGCCGTGTTACTTCTGATCAGCTCCTGCCAGCTTTGCAGAGCATCTTCCTTGATGATTCCGGTGAGCGAATTAATGGGGCGCAGGAGTTGCTCTGCCTCAAGCATGAAAGGACAAGGTTCCCCTGCGATGTACTCTCTTGAGAGTGCAGTGAGAGTATCGGTCAGGAGAGGGACAGCGGGACCAGCGTCTGCCGCGTTGTATTTAATTCCCCCATACTCCAAGGGATTGTGGCTTGGGGTCAGGTTGATGGAACAGGCTGCCCTGTTGCGCAGGACTGAGGCAGAAAGGGCGCCGGTGGTGGCTTCACCGGCATAGTAGACTTTGACACCGGCTGCATGCAGAATATTGACCACTGCCAGAGCCAGCATCTTACCGCCGAAACGGTTGTCAAAACCAACAACGCACCCGTTCTCCCGCATGGCCTTGCTGTTCAAACCGCCCAAGGCTTCCTGTATAGCCTGGTTTTCTTCTCCCAGTTTATAGAGCTGGAGAATGGCGCAGGTGACATAGGATATGGACTGTACGAAGATATCCTTGCCCAGGATTCCTCTCCAGCCAGAGGTGCCGAATGAGACTGGCTCAACCGGTTGGGCGGTGTTGGTAACGATTTCCTCACCCACCAAGGTATAGATGGCATCGATGGCCTGTTGCCAGGCCTCTTTCTCTACGTCGCTGGCGGCTGTGTTTCTGGCCGCGACGCACTCTTTCAGGGCAGAGAAGTAGTCGCTTTCGGGGTGATTGTCAGGAATGATGTGCTGGGCAAGTATTTCCCGTGGTATCGTCTCGTTGGCCATGTGCAGTCCTCATAGTCTGTTGCGAGGGAAAAAGAAACCATGATCTTACCATGGAACGCCGCCATCAATAGAGTATAGCGCTTCAGAAGATGAATGGCAATATTACGCTCTCTGTCCAGGCGCTCTTCTTTGTTGATTGTACTGTCGCCTAAAGAGGGAATGGATGCTGATGTCTGCGTATCTGTTACTCCTACTGCCCCGGATTCAGGGAGCAGAAGAGGGGAAAGAGTGGGTGTTGATAGCCTGGACAATAGGTCTATGCATGCTCATGTCCAGGATGTTTATGCCGCAGTAATCCTGAGGGATAGTCAGGATATCCTCCAACGGGCTTGGCAGCAGGTGGGCGAGAAGAGTGCGGTTGACTCCGGCATGAGCAACGATCAGGGTCTTTCCGGGACAGATGGTACAAATATGTTCAAAGGCCTCAACGACACGCTGTTGAACATCTGCAAAGCTTTCCCCGTTCAAGGGCCTGAAATTTTTAAAGTCTAGCCCTCTTCTCTCATATTGTCCAGGGTATTTCTGTCGGACCTCCTCCACGGTCAATCCTTCCCATTCCCCCAGGTCGATTTCCTTGAACTGCTCCACTACTCGGATATCTTGTGCCGACCGGCCGGTGGCCAGTTGGGCTGTTTGTCTGGCCCGAAGCAGGGGAGAGCTGAAGAGAGAATCAAAAGACAGGTCGGCAAAAAGAGGCCGTAGCGCCAGGGCTTGCCTCTGGCCCTGCTTGGACAGTGCGATATCTGTCTGCCCGAGAAATCGTCTTGGACGTGGGGTGAGGACATGGGCGTGGCGAATAAGGTAGATGCATGCTGTTGTCATTTGGTTCGTCTCCTGTGCCGTTTGCTGAAGCCCTTTACCTCTCATCCGCGTTTGCTTTCCTGGATGTCGCTTGCATATGTTGGCTTCTTTAAGCAAACATACATCAAACAGAATCAAGGGCTGTACTGAGGAGTAATTCGGGCTACAGCAAACCAGCATGGATTGAGGTTTTTTGTCAGGCTGCATGTGGAGAGTATCATGTAGATGTACTATACCTTGGTTTTTCCAGGATACTGAGCAGGCTTCGATCTGTTATGGATTCAACGGTTTCTGCAATGGCCAGTGCCTGGTCAAGTCGGCCTTGGATAGCCCGTACGGCTTCAGGGTCGTCTTTATAGAGCGCTGTTTTTTCTGAAAAGCGTTGGTGGATAGACACCACCTGGCTGCCGCGAACCACCTTGTCAGCCAAGTGGACCAGCTCTTTTTCCGTGAGTGTGTCGGTCCGAGAAAAGTGGAGATCCTTATGAGCAGCGACAATTTCTGCTGCTGCTGGAAACCCCAGTACCCGCAGCCAAGATGCACCGGTGGCCTCATGTTCCGGGTGGCCTTTGGCGATATCATGCAAGAGACCGGCTGCGTAGCAGAGGGCGGGGTCCAGGAGGGTTTGGCTGTTTCTGTTGATCTCCCGGCATAGACAAACGGCTGCTTCCGCTACCGCTTCACCGTGGGCAAGGCCCTTTTCGGGGATGGGATGGATGTGTTTGAGCAGTTGTCTGCATTCTTCTTTGGTGGGATAGCCCAGAACCCTGGCTCGGGAACAGGCCTGGTCATAGGCATCCGGGGTATCCATGTCAAAAAGAATATTTGCGTCACAGGTGAGCACCTCCTCAACACTTTGGGGACTGTTTTGCTCTATATGAGCCAGCAGGGAGCGCAAGCCCTGCTGGCAGTGCGTACCCAGTTTTATGTTCGTAAACAGGGAACTGTGTACCCAGGGGGGGTGGCCGCGCTGTCCGTTGAAAACCGGGTAGATGACCTGTGCCGAAGAGTGCTGGCGGGCTGCGAGCAGTTGTGCGACGGTACCCGCTCGTATCAGGGGAATATCAACGGGCAAAAGGAACAGGCCCTCTGTCTCTGCAGGCAGCGCACACACCCCTGCCTGGATAGAGCTGAACATCCCCTGGTCGAAATCGGGATTGTAGACGGTTGCGCATCCGTACTGGTTGGCAGCAGCTTCGATCCGGTGGCGGGCGTGGCCGCTGACCACAATGATCTCTTCCAAGCCACAGGTCCGAAAGAGGTCGACACACCTTTTGAGAACCGTTTCAGAACCGTTGTCAGGCAGGGGCAACAATCCTTTCAGCTTGCCCATTCTGGAGGAATAGCCGGCAGCCAGAATGAGGGCGCTCAGGCGGCTTGTCATCTTTTGCGGTCTGTTGCCCGTTGACAGATCAGCTCCCCGACAATACTCACCGCTATCTCTTCGGGGGTCTCAGCCTTAATGGAAAGACCAATGGGGCTGTACACTTGATCCAGCTGCTCTTGGCTCACGCCTCTGTCCAATAGGCGCTGATACAGGGCATCCCGTTTTTTGCGGCTGCCGATCATCCCGATGTAGCCGGCTTTGGTTTGCAGCGCTTGTTCCAATACTTCCTGGTCATGTAAATGCCCTCGGGTGACGATTACCAGATAGCTGTCCTCATTGATCTCCTGGTCTGCAAAACAGTTGGAAAAATCGGGCAGGACAACGATATGCTCAGCCTGGGGAAAACGCTGGCTGTTGGCGAATTCGGGGCGATCGTCCAGGACGGTAATACGAAAACCGACCCGCGCTGCCACCTGAGCCGTGCAGGCGGCCACATGGCCGGCGCCCAAGAGCAGCAGGTGGCCTCTGGCCGCGAAAGAGGAAAGCAGATAGCTGGCGCCCTTATGGGTGATGACCGCAGCGGTAGAGATCCCGCTACGCGCTCGTTTGACTGCTGTGAGCAGGCCAGGGGCAATATCGTCTTTGCCTGCCTGTCCCTGGCTGTTTACGATGAAACGACCGGAGTCGTTCTCGCTGTCCAGTGGGCATACCAGGGTGACCCGGCGTCCGGATGTTATGGCATGGAGCAAAGCCTGAAATACTTTGAGACTCTCGGGGCTTGGTCTGATATATTCCATGTGGAGTTCCAGTGTTCCACCGCAGATCATGTCGGTGTCGGCTGCTGCATGGTTGGTGAGATCAAAGCTTGTACGCCTGGATCTTTGTTCCTCAAGGCAGCGGACGGCGTCCTGTATTGCCTGGGCTTCCACTATGCCTCCACCAATGGTGCCGACAGTGCTCCCGTCGGAGGAGACCAGCATGTGCGCGCCGGCTTCTCTTGGAGTAGAACCCGATTGATTACAAATGGTCACTAGAACAAGATTTTCGCCTTTTTCAAGTTGGGCGTACAACTGTTGGGTAAGCTTTTTCATGGTTCATCCTGACGTTTATCGTCAATAATTCGTTTGGCGGAGTGAATACAGTGAGCCTGGGTGCAGGTAATTGTCCTGTGGAGACTGTTCAGCTCTGCTGCCTGTTCCAACAGCCTGTTTGCCAGCCGTGTCGTTTCCCGTGCATAATCGGGCAGGACAGTCAGCTCCAAAATAAGCCTTTCTTTGTCCTGTTTCCTAGTGAGCGCTGCATTGATATCCAGTATCCCCGGGAGTGGGAACAGCAGTTCATCCAGCATCTGCATGTTGAGCAGACTGCCGTCTTCCAATATGCAGTTGTTTTCCAGTCGTCCCTGGACTTTATCTAGACGTTTTAGATGACTGGTGCACGGGCATGGAGTGGTGAGCAGCCGTCCCCTGTCACCGGTGCGGTAGCGGATAAGTGGCATGCCTTTTCGGGACAGGGTCGTGACCACTATCTCACCGAAAGTACCGTCTGGCAGGTTTTCCAGGGTGTGCGGATCTATAATTTCGACCAGCAGGTCGCCTTCACGCAGGTGCAGGCCCTGGTGCGCCTGGCAGTCCACAGCACCACCCAGACCGGTTTCAACCGTGCCGTAGTGGGAAAAAATGCTACAGCCCAGCATCTTTTCCAGTTCCACGCAGAGGCTTTCTGGAATGTAATCTGAACAGAGCAGCAGAGCGGTAATGGTGTCCAGCGGAAGGCACAGGGCTGTTGCACATCGCACAAGTGCCAGCAGCTGTACCGGAAAGCCGATCACCACATGCGGTCTGTAGGTGGCCAGCTCACGGGCAGCCTTGAACGGATCCGTGACCAGACCGATTATGACGCTCTCCGCTCCCAGGCGTCTGAGTGCCCGAGCCAGAAGCTCGCCCGTGGAATCCGGCGTATGACCGGGCAGCAGGATGGCAGCCCGTTGTCCTGGAGAGGCTATGGCCTGCATGCCCAGTTGGAAGAACTGCAAGGTCTGTTCAAGATCGTCCCTGGTAAAGAAGAGGCGTTTTGGCGGTCCCGTGGTCCCAGAACTCTGGATGGTAACAATACGGGCGATTGCATCCTGGCTGACGCAAATCATCTGTTGACCGTGCTTGCGGATATCCTGCTCGGTGAGCAGGGGGAGGGAGGCGAGATCAGAGAGGCCGCCTATCTCTGATGTTTCCCGCAGGCTGTGCTGGTAGTATGGGGCGTTTTTTTTTACCAGGTCCATGGTTTCACGCAGACGGGCCAGTTGGTAGTGCTCAATGACAGACCTGTCGAGAACAGCAGGATGCGGGTGTCCCTGTTGTCTGCGGAAAAGGGTTTCCAGGGGAGTTGTCAGAGCATGCTTGGTCATCGATAGAGTGATACTCCCTGGCTGGATGTCAGATTGTAGGAACAAAAGGGCACCAGGTTACCCTGAGGAGAAACGATATGGATACAGCACCCTTGCAGCCTTTCGATATCGAGATTCCAGGCATCCTGAAAGGCCATGCCTGAAAGGGAAAAAGTGTGGGTTTTTGCACGCAGCAGAAAGCGGTCCAGGTCATCCAGTGGCTTTGAACTGGCAACGGGTTGCGCCAAGGGAAGAGGGTGGGACCATTGTCTGGCTGTGAAGGTGATACTTTTTTCCCGCCCTTCCCTGGCTGAAGGGACCTGCTCTTGGCCCTGGGAACAGCAGGCGGATTGGCCTGCACTCAGTGGGTTGAGTTGAGCCTGTTCATCGATGAGAAAGGCAGCGTGAAAGGAGCAGAGGGCGTGTTCACAGGCCGGGGGGGCAAACCACTCCGCCTGAATGGCGCCTTGGCTCTGTTGCTGTATCAAGGTAAGAATTTCCGGCAAGGTCAAGCGGTCCCTGTTGTCGGGGGGGGCTGGATAGCGCCCAAAATAACTAACTGGTTGGAAATGCACTCCCCGTACGGCGGGTGCGTGATGGACGGCGAACTCAATAATCGGGTATATCTGATCGGTATTCAGCCCAGGAACAAGGGTGGGAACCAGGACAATGCCAAGCTCGGCCCGGGCACAGTTTTCCACAGCCTGCTTTTTTATCCTAACCAGGTCTCTGCCCCTCAGGGCCTGGTGCACTTTTGGGGTGAGTCCATCAAACTGGAGAAAGACCGAGGCCAATCCCGCCTCCTTGAGGGTTCTGGCATAGGTGGGGTCAGCCGCCAGCCGGAGTCCGTTGGTGTTGAGCTGCACAAAGTTGAATCCTTTTGCCCTGGCCAGTGCAATGATGGCATCCAGATCGTTGCGGACAGTTGGCTCCCCGCCGGAGAGCTGGATGTTGCAGAACCCTGACCCCTCGACTATGCGATCATACCAGAAACTGATCCTCTCCAGGGAGGGATCTTGCTCCGCGCTGGTCTGCTCGGCATCGGCAAAACAGACCGGACAGTGGAGGTTACACCTATGGGTGATTTCCAGTAGCGCTGTACAGGTGTGCTGTTTGTGGTTGGGACAAAGTCCACAGTCCAGGGGGCACCCCTTCGATCGACTGGTGAACGGCTTTTTGGGCAAGGAAGGTGTTTTGGGTCGCTGCCAGCCTTCGAATTCGGGCTGATCCCTCCAGATAACCGTACGAAAGGTGCCGTGCTCAGGACAGGTTTTCACCTGATAGATGGCCTCCCCTTCCCGCTGCCTGGTAGCGGATAGTTGCGTAAAGCATACCGGGCAGATACTTCGGGTGGTCGAAAGAACAATGGGTCGAATCGGGCTGGTCATGATCACTCTTTGGGCATGGTGGGATCAATATCGTATTCCGCCAGCAGTTCCAGTATGCGCGCCCTGGCCTGCAGGATGATGTTGCCGCAGGCTTCCTTGTGTTCTGCACCATGGAAAGCGATAATATCTTCACAGCGCATACCTCCCCAGGATAGACTGTTTTCGGTAAACCACTCCATAAACCCTGACAGCAGCAGGGGAAGACTCTCCAGCGACTGCTCCTGGTCACTGCCTTTGCCTGCATACAGGGCCAGCACGCATGCCGCTCCGCTGGCAGCGCCGCAGATACCGCTGCGGTCAGAAAGGCCTTCACAAAGTCCTGCCATGGACCTAACCAGAGGAGGATTATCTTCTCCCATGTCTTCCAGGGCGAGCAGCATCAGGATTTGAGAACAACAGAAGCCCTGGGCATCCCATTGCAGGAGTTTGAAAGTCGTATCATCCATGGTGCTGTCCTTTTTGTGCTATAAGTTGATAGTAGCCAAGTTTCGCTTTACTCAGGCATTGGCAGGTTTGTCGGGCTGCCTGCGGACCGAGAAACAGCGACCAGAACGCTTGTAGGCTGCCACAGGCAAAGATGATCTCTGCTGCCAGCTGTTTCAGGTGGTGACTGAGGTCAGAACAGCTCTGTAGCCTGAACCCGGCGGCCCGAATGAGTGCCAGCACGTCGTGTAAGGGAAGCGCCCGGGTGGCGCAGCTCTGGAAGCCTGCAAGCTGGGGAGCCAGGGAACCCGCGCGCAGATGGATGTCGCTGAGAATCAAGCATCCCTGATCATGGAGAACACGTCCTATCTCTTGCAGGGCTGTCTGTGGGCTACGGGTGAGCGAGAGTACGCATTCACAGACCACGGCGTCAAACCAGCCGTCTGCCAGGGGGAGGGCGCTTGCGCGGGCCCGAACCTTCTGGATCTGCGGATGGTCGTGATCAATTTTTGCGAGCATGGCAGGGGATGGGTCTAGGGCCGTGACCGTGCAGCCCAGCTCGCGCACCAGCATGAAGGTGGTCTGGCCTGTACCGCAGCCCAGGTCAAGAACGCGCGCTCCCTGGTGCAGCCTGCATTGTCCAAAGGCCTGTCGGGTTGGCTCCAGACCGCCGGGACGCAGTACCCCCTGGGTCAGGTCCAGAAGCATCTGCTGCATAGAAGGTGTATTCGAGATGTCAGGTTCCTGGGCCTGGGGGGAAGGGGAGCGGGGAGCTGTCATACTGCCTATTTATCTTCTAGGAGCTGTTCTACTTCAAACATCTTACCCGCGGCCAGCTCTTCGTCTACCAAGGTCATTTTGCACTGTGGACAGGCCATCAGCTCAACGTGAAACTCGGAATGCAGATAGGTGACGCTGAGTTTGGTGGGCACCAGTTCCTGATCGCAGGCAGCGCATTTCCAGGGAGTATCCCGAGCAAAGGAAAAGGTAGTCATGACTGGTCCTCCGGTAGAATCATGCGGTGGCTGTATGTAGTATGAATGCGATAGGCCGGCCCCTCTTCCGTATACTCCACCCAATAGGTTACTCTAACAGGTCTATATTTGGCAAGCCTGTGGCCGTTTTCAGGGTTGATAAAGGAGACTCCGGTCTCGTGGGCATGGTAGATAACCTTACGGAGATCCTCTTCGAGAATGTGGCGCTGGTTCATCAGCTCCCGTACCGTATCATCTATAATGAGTTCAAGGGCAGCGTGCGGTGCCGGTGGCTGTCCTTCCTCGTGAAACAGCGTTTGCAGGAACTGCTGTTTTAACCTGGCCCTGTTTTCGTGTCGAGCTGAAAATCCCGGATCGGGTCTGGTCAAGGGATTATCTGATTTGGGATGGGGGAAGAGAAAATCCAGAAGATGAGCAACGGGTTTGCCAGCTGCGGCGAGATTGTCCCTGCACATGGCACAGTAAGCCAGTCCGGGGTTCGGACTACGCTCTCCCTTTGCCTCAGCTGTTCGGTTGCTGAGTTTTTGATTAGCAAACTGCATCAGGCCGCCAAAGCCGCAGCAGTCGGCCAGGGTTTCGTTGCAGGCAAACTCTTCAACAGACAACCCCATCTTGGCGCACAGGCTGCGTACACTCTGTCGCATTTGGTCCTGATCCCTGGCTGTGCAGGGATCAAAAACAGCCAGGTTCGAGTCTATTGTCTGTACAGGTATGGCCAGGCCGTCCAGACTGTCGAGAATTTCCCAGAGGGAGATGGCCGTGACGGTCTCTGCAAATTCGGTGAACATGGCCAGGCAGCTGGAGCAGGCTGTGATAACCATGGGATTGTCCAGATCGGCTATGGTTTTCTTGAATTGGGCCATGGTTTGCTGGAATAGCTCATCCCGTCCTGCCCAGTGGGCAGGTATACCACAGCAACTGAGCAGGATGCCGACATTGCCGTCCAGGTGTGAACAGAGAAGATCATAGGTTTGTCTGACCCTGTCGGGTGCTGATCCAGAGAGCTGACAGCCAGGAAAGAAAAGATACTGGCTGCTCTGCGTTCCGGGTTGATGTCTGAGCAGCATACAGGTCTCACTCAGACTGAAGTCCATGTCCTCCAGGGCAAACTCGTGGGCAGAGGGAGGCATGTGACCACTTTGTACGAGTTGTTGCCTGGCTGTCCTGCAGACCTCGGCCACGGGAAAGTCATTGGGACAGATGACTGTGCATTGGCCGCAGAGGCTGCAGGAGTTGATCATGGTGTTGGCCTGCCGCGTTCCCTGGACAATGGATTCATTATTGAAAATTTTCCGGACCAGTGTCTTGGGGTATTCGTTGTACGATTGCAGGAACTGGCATTGTTTGACGCATTCCATGCAGGCGCACTGGATACAGCGCTCCGCTTCTTTTGCGGCTTCCTGGGGGGTTAACTCCTCTGCATGGGGGACAATACGTGGTGACTCGGTGACCCCGATCAAGGACGTATATAGGCGGGTGCTTGTTGCCCCTTCGCCTGCTCTTTGTGCAGTCAGAGAGACTTGTTGCAGAAAACGCTCAATGGAAAGTGCTGCTCTGCGTCCCTCGTCCACCTGTTTAATGGGAGAATAGTGCGACTTTCCGGCTCGTCCTCCGCCCGCAAAACAGGCATCTGGACCAATATTCAGGGTAATTGGATCGGGAGTACCGCAGTCCTTGGGCAGGACCTCGTCTGTGATTGTGTCCAGATCATAGAAGACAGCATCATAATCCTGGGCCAGCTCTTCTATGGCTTGTCTGGATATCTTTTGATGCCGTTCAATGGTGACCCCGTATTTGGCCAGTATCTGTCTGCCGGTCTCCCTGGCTGCGGCAGGTAGTATGGCTTCGGAGTACTCCATAATGGAGCCACCGAGTTCGGCATCAGGTGTTACAAGGGTAACCCGGCGGCCCTTACGTGACAGTTCCAGGGCAGCGGTCATGGCGGCAAGGCCGGAGCCCAGGAGAAGAATGCTACCGCCTTTGGCAGGGAGTTTAGGTAGTTTGAGCACTTGGTTGGTGGTGCTCACACAGTGACGTTCCAGTCCTCCTATATTGAGGGGCTGGTCGATTTGGTTTCTGATACAGGCTTGTTCACAGGGGTGATCGCAGATTCGTCCTATGATTTCGGGAAATGGGATGGCGCGATCCAGTATTTTGCGGGCATCGCGTAACTTACCCTTATTCATGAAGGCTATGAAACTGCGGACATCGACATGGATAGGGCAGGCTGCTGTACAGAAAGGGGGGTCCTCCTGCACACAAAGGGATTCGAATTCTCTGAGTTCTTTTTGGTCCATGATCGGCGACGTCGTCAAAATAGAAAAACCACAGGGGCGGGAATGGCTCCGCCCCTGTGGTGAAGGAAAAGAGAGGGATCTCTTTTACTTCATTGCCGCAAGTACTTTCTCCGGGCGGGCGGGGAGATCACGAACACGTGCCCCGCAGGCATTGTAAATACCGTTGATAATAGCAGCATGAGGTGCTGTCAACGGCATCTCGCCAACACCGGAGGCTCCAAAAGGACCGTCAGGACGAGGCGAATCGACATAAATAATTTCCATATTGTCCGGAATTTGTTTGATGTAGGGAATACCGGCTCCGGCCAGAGAGGAATGCTTTTTAAAGTCTTCAAAATCTTCGGTCAATGCCAGACCAATTCCCTGGGCGAGACCGCCGTAGATTTGACCGTCGACAACCAGTTTGTTGACAATGTTTCCAACGTCGGCAACGCAGACCATGGATTCCACAGTGGTCTTCCCTGTGGCCACCTCTACCGCAACCTCTGTCAGGAAAACACCATACATGTAGCAGCAGAAGGGGTTACCCTGACCGTTTTCGTCGCAATCATTGGCTGGTGCGGTCCATTTCCCGTTCACCCTGGTGGGGATTTCTTCGGCAACCATTTCCTCATAGGTGCGGTAGGAGCCGTCTGATTTTGTCATTGCCTTGATCAGTTCCTGGCAGCTGACCTTAATGGCCTGCCCAACCATGACCTGGCTACGGCTTCCGCCGGCAGGGCCGGAGTTGGGGCATTTGGAGGTGTCGTTCATCACCAGTTTGATCTGATCCGGGGTCAGGCCGAGTGGACGCAGGGCTTCGTGGGCCGTAGCCAGGGTGCCCATATCTGAGCCCTGCCCATGATCTTCCCAGGTATTGTAGATGGTGACGGTTCCGTCAGGATTCAGTTCAATATCGCTCTCTGCCGTATCCGGGCCGTCGAGTCCGGAACCATACACCCCGATAGCCAGGCCTACACCACGCTTAATTTCTGCGGTGGAGTTAGCTGCAGCACGCTCTTTGGCAGCATCATATTTCGGCTTGACAGTTTCGAGCATCTCCGGCAAGGAGTAGACTTCGGGGTCCTGACCCGTTGGGGTGGTGGAACCTTCGCGGTAGACGTTTTTATAGCGTATTTCCCATGGATCCATGTTTAATTTTTCGGCCAGCTCGTCCAGTGCAACTTCTGAGGCGAACTCTGCTTCAGGTCCGCCATATCCACGGAAGGCCGCGCCCCAGGCATGGTTGGTGCAAACAGTACGACCTTCACCACGGATGTGCTTGATGTCATAACCTGCGCCGATATACTGCGCTCCGCGGAGAGTCAGCAGGTCACCAAACTCAGAGTATGGTCCATGGTCTACAGACCAATCTGTCTCCATGGCGAGCAGCTTGCCTTCTTTGTCTGCAGCGAGTTTTACAGAAGTAAACTGTGGAGAGCGTTTACCGGTGTAGATCTGCTGTTGCGCATAGTCGTAACGGAGGTAGACAGGACGTCCGGTGGCCAGGGCTGCAGCGCCAACCAGTGCTTCCATGGTTGGGCTGAACTTATACCCAAAGGTACCGCCGGTGGGGTTTTGGATAAGAGCCAGCTCTTCAGGCTCCAAGCCAAGACCCGGTGCAATCATATAGAGATGCAGGTGGAGGCCGATTGATTTGGAATGAATCATCAGTTTGCCGTCATCGGCAATATAGGCAAAACCGACATCGGGCTCAATGGGAAGATGGGGCTGACGCTGGGTGTAATAATCACCTTCATGGGTCACAGCCGCTTGCTCGAAAAAGGGAGCAGTCTCTTCACCCTTGGCGACTTTCTGAATATAATAGATGTTCGGGGTGCCTGGATGAATCTCGATGGCATCGGGCTCCATGGCTGCAGGCGCGCTCAGGTAGGCTGGCAGTTCTTCCAACTCGACCTTGACTTTTGCCGCTGCAGCCTTGGCATTTTTTTCCGTGTCGGCACAGACGATGGCAATGGCGTCACCAATCTGGAAGACCTTTTCGTCACAAAGAATGGGGCGATCCCAGCCGTCACCTTTGTTCGTGGGGAAGGTGATCAAGCCGGTGATACGGTTTTTCCCTTTGACATCTTTATGGGTAACGACCTTGAAAACGCCCGGCATCTGCTCTGCTTCACTGGTGTCGATGGATTTAATGTTGGCGTGAGGGACTTCAGCCTGAACAAGGGCAAGCTGGAGGGTGTTTTCTGGCAGGGAGAGGGCTTTGTCGGCACCAAAGTCCCAAGTGCCGGTAACTTTTGCCGTAGCACTGGGACGAGGCATGTTGGTGCCAAAAATCTTTCCGTCTTCAGGCAGTTTGAAGGCCAGGTCCTTCATGGTGATTTCACCTTTGAGTACCTTGGCAGCATCCAGAACCGCATCAACGAGCTGTTTGTATCCAGTGCAGCGGCAGGCATTTCTATATTTCTGGAACCAGTCGCGAACTTCTTCTCTACTTGGATCGGGGTTACTGTCCAGCAGGGCCTTGGTGGACACAATGAAGCCGGGCGTACAAAACCCACATTGGGCGCCGCCATGTACAACCCACGCCATCTGGATCGCGTGCAGATCGTTTGGGGTACCTATTCCTTCAACTGTCGTAATGGTCGCTTTGTCTGGAACTCTGTCCATTTTGGTAATGCAGGAGCGGATCAGTTTTCCGTCCATGATCACGTTACAGGCGCCGCACTGCCCTTTACCACAGCCCACCTTGGTTCCCGTGAGATGCAGAGATTTACGGATCACATCAGACAGCAGCTCCGACTTATCGGCAATGACGGACCGCTCTATGCCGTTTACGTACAGTTTCTTTTCAATCATTTACGTTCTCCAAATTCCTAATAGTTAATGGATGCAGCCTCTCTGCTGCAAGGCACCAAATCGGCACGGATTCAGGGGCTGGGAATACCAGCGGACGATACTACAAAAGCCTCAGCAAAGGGTGTGCCATAAAAAAGTATCGTATTATCAGCTTGTTGCGGATGGCCCGGGTGGGCAAGAAACTGACTTATTCCGACTAATACTTACCACTGAACGAGAGAATGGGTTATGATGGGGCAGCAAAGAGCAGGTGAACAAGAAGAAAAGGTGGAGTGGTGCAAAGGGATGGGCAATACTGAAAATGAGACCTTGTGTCTCATCTAAGCTGAAAATTTTCCCCAACCCCGGGCCGGAGCAGCTGAAAAAGAAGGGGGATTGGGCAGTAAAACAAGTGTTCAGACGAGAATGGGGTATTTTGTTACATTCCAGGTACGATTTGTGTCAATTTGTCCCGTCCTTGTCCGTTCGCTGGCTCTCGCAGTGGCTGGACATAAAACTTATCTTGATTTGAATAAAAATATAGAAAAACAGGTAGATGTGATGATGTACAACAGTCTCGACTCTTGCCAAAACATGCATGAGAAATCCGGGTTAAGCGGTAGGCAGATATTGTATGGCTTTGGGCGGAATGGTCAGTGTCACTGTTTTTCCTATAACTGCTTGTATTTCCTCATATTCTCGCATGGATAGCAGCGTAACGATGTGAACACCGATATCAAGCACCATTCTGATACGCTCTTCTTCCTGCATGAGGAGAACAACGACAGCATCCAGGACGAAGGCCTTTTGTCCTGGGCGCGGCTTGTGATTAATTTTGACACTGTAAGGATCGATGTACAATCTTCCCTTGCTGCCGGCAAAGTGAGACAGTGTTGTTGGCAAGGGCAGGGAGGTTTTACCATGTAAGAGCGCTGTCAAGTTTTGATTCTGACCAGAAATGACTTTGCACGAATAACAGTTTTCATACAAAGTAGAGGCCAGTTTCCCGTTTTCAAGGACAACCGTGTGGTCGGCAATGGCAGCAGCCTGTAGGCGGTCGTGGGTGGTGAGGACAATGGTTGTTCCCTCCTGCTGATTCACCTGATGCAGCAATCCGGTCAGGACGGTTTTGTGTTCTGAGTCCACACTGGCTGTCGGTTCGTCGCAAAGCAGAACCTGAGGTTGCAGGGCCAGGGCTCTGGCTAGGGACAACCTTTGTGTTTCTCCGCCGCTTAACCGATGCGCTGCTGCGTGGCGGTATCTTTCCAGAGAAACCAATGCCAGAACGTGGTCTATGATTCGCCGTCTCTCATTGGTTGGGATTTTCCTGATTTTCAGTCCAAAATCTATGTTTTTGTACACTGTGGTGGAAAACATGATCGGATGCTGATCGACCTGAACTACCTGTCTGCGCAGGGCAAGGAGTTCTGTTCGGGAATGATGATTGACCCGACGCCCCTGGAAATACATTCGCCCGCTGGTCGGTGCCCTGAGAAAGGCCAGGATATCAAGGAGCGTTGTCTTGCCCGATCCGTTGGCGCCAAGCAGGGCATGGATTTTACCGGGCTCCAGGTTTAGGAGTTCGATATTCAGCGCGATTCGATCCTTGAATTGCTGACGGATTTCTTCCAACCGATACAGGCTCATTCGGCCCCCTTTCCTTGAATAAAGTTGAAACCTATGTTGATGCACAGGCTCAGTGCCATCAATACCAGGCCAAGAGCAACAGCCAGGGTAAAGGCGCCCTTATCATATTCCAGGGCCATGGCCGTTGTCATGGTTCGGGTAAAGCCCTTGATATTGCCTCCTAACATCATGGAGATGCCGATTTCGGCCAGGACCCTACTGGATGCCGAAATAACCGCAGCGGCAATGGCAAAGCGGGCTTCTCTGAGGATGATCAGCGCTGCCTGCAGGGGTGTCGCGCCTAGGGTTCTGGCTGTTTTGCGGTACCGCGTGTCAACACGGCTGACAGCGGCAATGGTCAACGCAGTGATAAGGGGAAGAATCAGGATGAACTGGCCGAGAATAATAGCTTTTTGGGTGTACAGGAGATCCAGTGGCCCCAGTATCCCTCGTCGAGAGATAAAGGCATAGACCAGCAGGCCTATTACCACAGTGGGCAGGGCCAGCAGAGTATTGAGCAGGGTTATGATGATCCGTTTGCCCGGGATCTTGCTATAGGCAATAAAGAAGCCCAAGGGAACACCGCAAAGAGTCGCTAGAACAGACGAGGTGCAGCTCACCGTCAAGGATACCTTGACGATGGTGAGAAGCTCGGGATCAAGAGAAAGTACCAGCGAAAGCGCGGCCAGAAAACTATCAAGGAAGTAGGACATGCATTAGTTCCTGAGTAGAAGGTCAGGCTGCGGCCCCCTCTGGCGGGGAGCGGCAGCCTGACCCTGTGTTTTTCTGACTGTGTCCAACTATCAGGGCTACTTACATGGCATCGGGATAAAACAGCTGCTTACCGAGTAGTTTGTAGTTATTGATAACGGTTTGACCTTTTGAGGAGGTCAGCCATTCGGCAAACTCTGTTGCCAGATCAGCCTTGACGTTGGGGTGTTTTTTGGGATTAACCGGAATAACTCCATAAGGGTTGGCCAGTTGACCACCGCCTTCACAGAGGACATCCAACTCAATGGGAACGTCACGGCCGAATTTATACTTGATATAGGTGCCGCGGTCAGCCATGGTGTACGCCTGTTTTTCATCAGCCATGGTTAGCGTTTTGCCCATGCCCTGACCGATGGAAAAATACCAGGCGCTGCTGTCAGCGGGTCTGAGTGCTTTGACTTCCTTGGTTTTTCCTTTTTTGGTAATGGTAAAGTTGGCTGTTTCCGTAGGGATTCCAGAAGCTTTCCAGAGTTTTTGTTCTTTTGAATGGGTGCCAGAGTCGTCACCCCGAGAGACAAATGGGGCTTTGGCTTGGCCAATTTTTTTCATTGCAGCCGCGCCATCTGACATCCCTTTTATACCCGCCTGGTCCGCTGCAGGGCCTAGGATAACAAAATCATTGTGCATAACGGCATACCGTTTGGTTCCATAGCCCTCGGCCACGAATTTTTCTTCCCGGGCTGTATCGTGCACAAAAATGACGTCCACATTGCCGTCCATACCATCCCGGATAGCGGCCCCGGTTCCTTTGGCAATGACTTTGACCTTGATGCCGGTATCTTTTTCCAACTCCGGCAGCAGGACATCTAGCAGCCCGGAGGCCTGGGTGCTGGTCGTTGTAGACATCTTCAAGACCTTGTCTTCAGCAGTGGCCAGCCCGGCACTTACAACCAATGCGGCCAGACCAAGGAAAAACAGTTTCCATGTTTTCATACGTTGTCTCCTTTCATGAAATAAGGGGGGGGAGGCTGGTTCTTACCAGCCTTGTCTCTTTGTCGTATCCATCTATAAAATTTTTTTAACCCCATTGCTGGGGATATGCCTCACTGGGATTTCTCGTTAATAATTTGTAGCAATGTTCACTACCTCTTTATACTTGTTCTTGCTGGTAGACTATCTTGCCGGCCATGTTTAAGTCATAACCGGACACGGTATTTCCGAGGTTCCGAAATTTGTCAGTGAGCAAAAGACCAAGAAAATTCTGGATGGTCTGCTCAAAGAAAACCTCTTTGCTGACCAGCAAATCGAATCGCTCCCAGCGTAAGGGCAGGAAATCCAGGTCCAGCGCCTTGGCGACTGCCTCGATCCCTGGGCCAACATCAGCGCGGCCAGCTAGAATTTCCTGGCCAACGTCCATATGTCGTGCCACTTCCCAGTGGTAGCCTTGGATTTTATCTCCTTTCATCCCTGACTTTTTTAGTTCTTTGTCCAGCAGCAAACGTGTACCGGTTCCCAGCGAGCGGTTGACCATACGGATGCCGGGTCTGCTCAAATCGGCAACGGACAGAATTTCCATGGGGTTGTTCTTACGGACCAGCAATCCCTGAAGGCGTTTGCAGAAGGCTATCACCACCGGCATTTTGGTGAATTCCCTGGCTGCAAACTCAAAATTGTAATCTTTTTCATCATCCTGAATTAAATGACTGGCTGCAATATGGCAGAGATTGTTGCGCAGAGCCTGCACCCCGCCTGCGCTGCCAATATTACCGAAGACAGCCAGGTGTCCGTTAAAAGACTGATTAAAAAGACCAATGGCCTTGTCCAGCATAAGGTCATTGCTTCCGGCCAAGACTATCAGACGCTGGTTGGAGGTCAGAGGCTTGATATGTTCCGGAAAATTAATGGTGTTGTTTTCTACCCATTGCTCAATCAGGTATTGGGGAAAAAGCCATTTCCCGGCAATTTTGGTTGCAGGCATGGCCTTTTCCGAGACCAGGCTGTATACCATCTTCTCGTGTATATTGAGAAATTCGGCAACTTCCTTTGTCGTCAATAATTTGTTCATACAGCAAAATCCTCTGGCTGGGTATACTCCTTCGTGCAGTAGTAATAGTCTATCATGGCAGAAATGGTTAGTTTCCGTCAATATTTTAGTCGAACCTGCGGGCGATTATTCCGAAAACAACCAAAAATAACCAAAATTAACACCTGCGCCGTTGTGTTGCACCTCCACCAGTCCACTCTAGGTCCGAGCCTGCATTTCTAATGACTCTTTTATGGAAATTAAGATATAAGGTATAAAGACCATGAGCGAGAAAAAAGAATTTGTACACAATTTCTCCAAAATGTTTACCAAAGGTCAGTAAAGGCGGTACCATTTTTAACGGTATTTCGGCAATATATATATTCAGGTAGAATGTACTGCCAGGCATACCTAAAAATGACGCCGCCTGAGTTGATGAGCAATTTGGGGGTAGGACGAAAGGAGACGCCAGGTGAGTGCATTCAACCAGGTTTTTCAAAGAAATCGCAAGGCAATAACCAGCCAGCAGCAGCAGTTGCTGCAGAATGCGACTGTCGTTGTGGCGGGTTGTGGCGGACTGGGCGGGTATGTTATCGAAGAGCTTGCCCGAATAGGTATAGGGAGCCTTTTCCTCGCTGACCCTGACCATTTTTCCATCAGCAATATTAACAGGCAAGTCAACGCCTTGAGCACAACCTTGCATCGAAATAAAGCGGAGGTGGCTGCTGAACGGGTTCGGGCCATGCATTCCTATACTGAGGTCAAGGCCTATACGACGGATTTTCGTGCCATCCCGCTTTCCGTTTTTGAACAAGTCGATCTGGTGGTGGACTGTCTGGACAGTATCCAGGCACGCCGTGATCTTGCCAGCCTCTGTAACAGGTTGCACCTCCCTCTTGTCCACGGTGCTGTCAGCGGTTGGACCGGTCAGGTTGGCGTGCAAATGCCAGGCTATGATCTGTTTGCTCTTCTTTATCCCCAACAAGTTGTATCTGTTGAAAAAAAACAACCTCTTTCGGTTTTATCTTTTACAGTGGCAACCGTGGCAAGCATCCAGGCAGCGGAGGCTGTTAAGCTCGTCCTTGGCCTGGTTTCTCCACTGCGGAATCAACATCTCGTCCTTGATTTAAAAGAAGGTGAGTGGGTTATGCTCTAACCCGGATTTTTCATCAGCTCAGGAATTACCAGTTCGGTGGCTTCTGGTAGCCCATTATAGGCAGGTGTGGTGGGTACCAAAAAAATAATGTCTTCCCACAAACAACCAAAGATGTTGTCATAAGCAATATGGTATGTTCCCCTGCGCACTGCCTCATGATGAATAACGAAGATGAAGGGACTTCGGTTTTCTGCTAGAGCAGTGTACGCTCCTCACCCGTGTTTCTGGTCGAATAACCGCCCATTTTTTCCACAGCCTTCTGAAATTTTCCGGTCGTGATAATATCCATCACGGACTGGATCATAGGCAGAGGCATATACTCCTCGGGTATCAACAGGTCGTAGCATTCTTCGACCAAAGGAATGAAATCCAGTCCTAAGGCGTTGGCGGCACTTTTGATACCCAGGCCCACATCGGCTTTACCGGAAAACACGGCAACTGCAACAGCCATATGGGTGTATTCTTCGTTTTCATAACCAACAATGTCGTCACCGTCAAGTTGGTGCTTTTGCAGAGTGTAGTCAAAAAGCACCCTGGTACCTGAACCGCCCTGGCGGTTGATAAACGTAATATCTTGCGCAAAGAGATCCTGTACAGCATGAATGCTTTTGGGGTTGCCTTTTGGGAGCATAAAGCCTTGTTCCCTGTGGACTAAATTGATGACTCGAATGGACCGATTCTGAAGATAACGTTGGATGTAGGTCAGGTTATAGCTGCCATCTTCCGGGTCGAGCAAGTGCGAGCCAGCCATATGACACATTTCCTGTTGTAAGGCCATGATTCCTCCCAAAGAGCCGACATGGGTTGATGCCAGCGGGAAGGCGGGGTCGTGTTTTTGTAGGAAATCATGCAGGATGTCCAGGCTCAGGTCGTGGCTGCCTGTGCAGAGTAGGGTTTTTTCGATTTCTGCCCTGGATGTAAGGAGTTCAATGGGCAGCCTACTGTTCTGCCGCTCTCCTTCTGAGGATGCGGGGATGCGAAGCATGCTGTTGGCCCGGGTCAGGGTGGTGATGGCGCCTGAACCTTTTTTCAAGGGCACACTCACGAATTTTTCACCGATTCTGCCAGTGATCATACGCCGAAATTCTTCTATACCTGCCTTTGAGGGTAGAGATTTTGCGAGGGTTGCTTCTATGGTGTCCGGTTCCTCGGGCTGCAAACCCTGTAGCCGCAGGATCAGGGGCGCTACAAACTGTTCCATGGCAATGATTGCGGAAACAGGGTATCCGGGAATCCCAATCACAGGTTTCTGCTCTATCATACCAAGAATGGTCGGTTTACCGGGCATGATGGTAATGCCGTGGACATACACGGTGCCCAGCTCTTCTATAACCTGGACAGTGTAATCGGCGCTGCCGGCAGAGGAACCGGCGTTGACGATGATGATATCGGCATCGCCAGCAACCGCTTTTTGTAGCTGTTCTTTGATGCTTTGGTAGTTGTCATTGAGAATGGGCGCTATGGTTACTTCAGCACCTGCCTGTTGGGCAATGCCTGCCAGCGCTGCAGAGTTCGATTCGATTGTTGTACCCCGGGGCTGGGCATCCATCTCAGGGGTTAGGTCAATCAGCTCTGTGCCCGTTGGCATGATAGTCAGCAGCGGTCTGGCATAGACTTCCACGGTTGAACAGCCTGCTGAGAGTATGGCCGCCACATCGGCGGGCTTAATTGTGTGGCTGGTGGGGTAGAGCAGCTCGGTGGCCACGATGTCCTCGCCAACCTTGCGGACATACTGCCAGGGGTAGACCGGCTCACGAATGGTTGCCACGGTTTTATCAGCGTTGAGCACCGCTTTTTCTATCATGACAACTGCGTCCTTGCCTTCGGGCATGGGATAGCCGGTATTGATCATTGCAGCTTGACCAGTATCAAGACGCAGATTCAGCGGAGTCTCATCGCTTGCGCCAAAGGTCTCTTCTGCCGACACGGCCAAGCCGTCCATGGCGGCTGAGTGGAACGCGGGAGAGGAAAAGCGGGCAAACACGGGCGCGGCGGTTACCCTGCCAACGGCAGATCGGGTGGCAATGATTTCCGTCCTGATCCGCTTTCCTCTAAGAAGGGAAGGGTAGAGCTGTTGGGCTTCTTCCCTGGAATGCATATCTAAATAAATTGTACGTTTCATTGCCGTAAAAAAGTGCTGTGTTTTGGGTTAGGGTTAGGGTAAGAGAAGAATGGATGCCGTGCTGCCTTGATCAAGCCCCTCGACATCACGGCCTATGGGGAGTAGAGCATCTGCCTGGACAAGGGGTTTGAGCAAACCCGATTTCCCATACACTGGAAAGACCAAGGGGAACTCTTCTGGAGTAGCTGCGGACTGCAGGTGGACACGTACGTACTCTTCTCTCCCGATGGTTGAGGGAATTTGGGTAGCGGTTCGCGCCGTTATTGTGCGGAGACCATGGGTTGCTGGACGACCGGTGTAGTGACGCAGGAGGGAGCGCACAAAGAGATAGAATATAATCATGGCAGAGCCGACATGTCCCGGCAGGCCGATGAGGGCTTTGTTGTTCTGTCTGGCCACTATGGTTGGTTTGCCCGGGCGTACGGATATCCCATGCACCAGGATTTCAGTGCCGGGAAGTGATGCAAAGACATCCAGAGTAAAATCACGGCGTCCAACGGAGCTGCCACCGGAAAGCAAGAGCACATCAGCTTCCTGTAGGGCCTGGACGCATCGTGCACGGATACCATCAAAATCGTCCCCCTGAATACCCAGGTTGATGGGCGTTGCCCCAGCCTCTGCAACCAAAGCAGCAAGGGTGGTAGAATTAATGTCTCGGATTTTTCCGGGTTCAGCAGGCGCATCTGGAGCAATCAATTCGTCTCCCGTGGAGAGGATGGCAACCTTGGGCCTGTGATACACCGCGACCTTTTGTACACCAAGTCCGGCAAGTACCCCCATATCCTGAGGCCTGATTTCCCGCCCCTGCTCAAGCACGGTTGCGCCGAGAGCAAAATCGTCTCCGGCCTGGATAACATTTTCCCCCGGTGCTACCGGTCGATACAGTTCTGTTGTCCGGTTATCGAGCTTGCGCGAATATTCAACCATACACACGCTGTCGGCTTTTTGGGGGAGTTCGCCTCCGGTCCAGATTTGCATGGTTTCACCACTGGCCAGGCGGTATTGTCTGCCCGAGTCACCCATGAGGATTTCTCCGGTGACGGTCAGCAGCGCTGGTTCGGATTCCGAGCAGCCGAAGGTGTTTTTTGCCCGAACGGCATAGCCATCCATGGTCGAGCGGGCAAATGGTGGGAGATTCTCGGAAGCGGTAATAGTACTGGCCAGTATCCGTCCACGGGCATCTGCCAGGGGAATGGTTTGGGCTGAAAGTGGCTCAAAAAGGGGATACAGCTGCAGGACTTCGGAGGGTGTTGTGAGTTTAAAAAAATCTTTCATGATCAGAGTGCATATGATGGGGGAGTTGCACTGTCCCCTCAGAACGCGCAACTCCCTGCGTTGGCCTGCCTGTCAGGCTGGGGCGGGGGTCATCCCCCGCCGATTGCTGGAAAAATGGCAAGCTGATCGCCTTCCTGCGGTTGCTGCTTCATGCTGCAGTGGCGTGAATTAATCATGGTTACGCCGACCTCTTCCAGGTCAATGTCCAGGGATACAATCACATCCTCTACAGTGGTCCCTTCTGGGTATTCACTGTACTTTTCTTTGAATCGGTCGTCGCGGAAATAGGCGAACAGTTTTACATTAAATTGCATTATAACCTTGATATTAGAAATCCCAGAAAGAGTCAATAGCTTCGTCGGAGATATCCCAGACAACGTTATGCGGTGCAATGGCTTCCTCTTTGAAGAATTCAGGCAGTCTGTCGTCCAGGTTGGTAAAGCCGGCTTTACGGTTAAACTCGTGTTCAGTCTTAAGGATGTATTGACCCAGGTTGGTAACATCATCTGCAGTGAGCGCGATCCCAAAACGGGCATTGATCATATCTATGAGTGCTGGCAGACAGTTGGCATCATCAAGGGCTGCAAAAGCGATGAACAGACACATGCCTGTGGAGTCAATTGCGGCGGTTGCGATCTGTAGGTTACGGGAGAGTTCGACCTGCCCTTCTTTGCTCAACGGATCAACGGAACCACCGACACCAAGCACATTGGTGGCAATGGTATACCCCATGGTATGATCTGCTCCTTGGGTCGAGGTCGCATAGGTTATACCGATACCTTTGATGGCCCGTGGATCGTACGCCGGGATGGCCTGATTCTTGACCACAGGCACCCTGGTAACGCCAAAAGTGCGGCCCACGGAACCGGCCCCACAGCCGATGATCCTTCCCAGAGGGGTACCTTTGCCCACTTCTTCGCGTAAGACTCTACAAATACCCTCGCCATCCCCAAACTCTAACACTCCTGCTTCCATGGCGACAGCAAAGGCGACTGGTATTTCGATGGAGTCAAGACCCAGGTCATCCAGGAGATTGTCTGCTTCGGCTATATGGTCCAGGTTGTTGACACAGCAGTCTGCTCCAAACGCCCAAATGGTTTCATATTCAAATCCTGAGGTCTTGTAGCCTCCCTGTGTGTCTGCATACACCTGGGAACAGTTGATGACGCAGCCGGGGTGACAGTTGTGCTTGGGTTTACCGCCACGGGCGACAATGGTGTCATGCATGGTTTCACCGGAGATGGCCTCATGGTCTTCAAATTGACCTTTGGTGAAGTTCTGGGTGGGCAGCCCTCCTGCTTCGTTGATGATGTTGACCAATACATTGGTGCCGTACTGGGCCAGAGCCTGGCTAATGGGGTTGTCGACTAATGCTTTTATGAAGGCCCTGTTGGCGGCTTTGAATGCCTCAGGATTGGCGATGGCCACTTTTTCCCTTGTTGGCTCAATTGAGATAAACTTGATTTTTTTGGATCCCAAGACTGCACCCAGGCCACCGCGTCCATTGGAGCGTATGTGGTTATCAGGGTCTTTGACAGAGATGTTTGCCGCGAGCATTTTCATTTCGCCGGCAGGCCCGATGGAAAGAACGCCTGTTTTCGCACCCAATCTCTCATTGATGGTTTCAACAACTGCAAAGTTACCCATACCAAGAGTTTCGGTTTCTTCGTTGATGGTGATACCATTTGCATCGACGTGCAGATTATACCAGGTATCGCCAGCAGGTTGCCCCTCAATGATAATTGCTTTGATTGCCCAACGGGCGAGCAGTTGGGCCGAGGTTCCGCCAGCATTGGCTTCCTTTATGGTCCCGGTCAAGGGGCTCTTGGCACCGCAGGAAAGACGCCCTGAGTTAGCGGCGTTGGTTCCTGAAAGTAAACCCGGTGCAATCACCAGTTTGTTTTTAGGTCCCAGAGGAGCACAGGTGGGCTCCACTTCTGCAGCAATAATAGTGGAGGTTAGCCCACGACCACCGTGGCCCATCCATGCTTCGGGCACGTCCTCAACTTTTACGGTCAGGTCTGTCATGTTTACACGAAAAATTTTGTCTGCCATTCGAATACTCCTCAATAAGGTTAAATCTGTGGACTGTTTGCAACAGACCACTCTCGGCCCGGGCTCAATGCGGCATATGTGAAAAAAGTATCAACAATAAAATTGTAACCCGGCGGATACTATTATCCTATCCCGCGCATTTAGTCAAAGAAATGCACGTTCAATGGTAGGAAATGGTTATTTTTCGTCAGAATTGCGGTGTTGCCAAAGAAAAAGCAGAGCTTTGCCTTGGGCTCTGAGGAAAAATAAAAAAAATTGATTTCTCAGGCTTTATTTCGTCATATTTTCTCTATATACGCAGATTGTGGGATATCTTGCTTTGATACGTGTTGACTGAGTGGTCTTTGGTCAGCCAATACACTATAGCCTGCGCCTCACCCCAAGGCCCCTGACATACCAAGCAGAGCGCCAGAATTTTGGGGGGTACAGCCACGGAGCTAGCCAATACTGTTTAATTTTATTAAGAGCTGGTAACTCATTGGGTTTGTGAGGACTACCCGCCACAGACCCGTATTCGTCTTTTTTCAAAGAAGTGCAAGGGAAAAAAAGTGCATCTTTTAGAACCCTTCGGGAGTAAACTCCTGCTTGATCTATAATGTGACCAAGGTTGTGCAGCAGGAGATCCCAGCAGCCGTATCGTTGTTTTTGAGCCAGGCCTATATGTGGACAATGACCCCACAAGGCCTTAGGGGGGATGCTGTCTCCCGCAAACTAGATTATGGCCCGCATTTAAATTATGCAATAAATGATCCTGTTTTTGTTAAAAGAAAAATCTTTTATTTTAAGATGTTGTGATTCAGAGGGGAGCAGGTGGGCGGCGAACCTGTTACACTTTTGGGACCAGAGAGTGCAGCGAAGTACGATTTCAGAGGGGGAAGGTCGGGTAACTATCTGGAATAATGTTTCTTTAGATATAATGAGTCGTTTTGTCCCCTCAACTGGCTTGTCTGAGACAATATTTCTCACGCGCCGCCAGTTCACCCGGATATCTCATGAGCATGTTGTCTCATTTGAGAGAAAAAAAGCAAAAAGAGATGTAAGTTCTGTTGGTGTGTAGGTTGAACTTTCGACAAGCTGTTCACCCAATGCCAGCCTAGGCTGTATCATCTCCGGCAGTTTTTTTGGTACCACATGTATCCAACCATAATGGGTTACTTAAAATTGCTGAATCTGGCGCTACCACTACCCACTGCTTCTGTTGTGGCCTGGGTTGATAGCCAGGCCGGATATCGTATGTTATTCTCACATCCTTGCTTGTATGGGTGGAGTATAGATCTGAAAATATGAAAACTGAGGCTTGAGCGTAAGGAGGAAAAAAGCATGACCCAAGTAAGGGAGGTGATCAGCCCCAAGTCTATATGTAGGGGCTGATCACAGAAATACGAGTTGTGCTGGTTTGTTCTTCCATCACCTGTAATGAAAGGAGGCATTCATGCTTCGGCCACTCAAGATCAGAGACTGTTTTCATCTGTCTTGTCGCGGTGGGCACGAACAAGATGAAGCCCGTCCAGGGGGGGGTGGGTGTGGAAATGGTGGAAGGACAGGCTTCATCTATTCTTATGTATCTGCTTTTGCCCGGATGATCACGGGTCGCGATATCCGGGCAGACTGTGTGAAATGCTCTTACAGAGCTGCTTTGTAGATGGCTGCTACATCAGCGTCTTTTGGTACGCGAGGATTCGTCAGACCACAGGCATCTTTCTGGGCATTAGCGGTCATGGTGTCGATGTCTTCAGCTTTGACATCTTTACCATAACGTTTTCCAAGCTCAATAAGGCCAGCTGGGATTCCAATGTCTTTCGATAGGTTCTGGATTGAGGTCAATGCGAGTTCTGCGGCTTCTCGGGTGGAGAGTCCTTCAATGTTCTCACCCATGAGCTGTGCAATCTTGGCAAAACGATCCATTTTGGCGATCAGGTTAAAACGCTCTACGTGTGGAAGTAGAATGGCATTACACTCACCGTGTGGGAGGTCGTAGAAACCACCAAGCTGATGGGCCATTGCATGGACATGACCAAGGCTAGCATTGTTAAATGCCATACCGGCCAGATACTGAGCAAAGCACATGCCTTCGCGGGCGATGACATCTGAGCCGTTAGCAACTGCGGGACGCAGATGTTGAGCAATAAGTTCAATAGCTTTTTCTGCTGCGGAATCGGTCATTGGGGTGGCAATGGTGGATACGTACGCTTCAACGGCATGTGTTAAGGCGTCCATACCTGTGGCAGCGGTTAGTGCAGGAGGCATACCCATCATCAGCAGCGGGTCATCCAGGGCAATGCCGGGGGTAACACGCCAATCAACAATAGCCATTTTAACTTTGCGACTGGTGTCGGTAATAATACAGAAACGGGTCATTTCAGACGCGGTTCCTGCTGTAGTGTTTACTGCTACATAGGGAGGCATGGGGTTAGTGGATTGATCAACGCCTTCATAATCGTGGATTTTACCACCATTTGCGATAACCAGACCAATACCCTTACCACAGTCATGAGAGCTACCGCCGCCAAGGGTGATCAGGCTGTCACAGTTGTTGGATTTGTACACATCAACGCCGTCGTGGACATTTGTGTCGGTAGGATTGGGGATTGTCTCATCAAAAACAACACTTTCCAGCCCGGCTTCGTCAAGCAGGTCGGTGATCTGTTTGGTGATACCTGCACCGGTGATACCTTTGTCGGTAACGATCAGAGGTTTTTTACCACCAAGAGCCTGAATTTTTGCAGGAATCTCTTTTGCTGCACCAATGCCTATGAGGGTAACACTAGGAATAAAGTAACCGTATACTTCTTCACGAACTGCCATAATTAAACCATCCTCTCTAATAGATTTAATAAATAGTTATCTGGGCTTTTTGGATCCAAAATGTGCTTACTGCACAGCAATGAACGTGCCAGATTGATGAGTGGCGAAATATCGACAAGTTAGCAAAATACATTGTGATTTGATCAAGTCAATCTGACCTTATTAAAAGAGATTTTGGTCTTTTGGGCGAGGACGGCATAGGAAAGATGGTTTTCAAAATCCCAATGGTAGCCTGATTGGGGCTTGTTGGGTCTAATTGACCCGTCAAGAGGGCATAATGGGACTAAATTATCTGGTACAGACTCTTTGGCTTTTTTTTTTCGATTATCCATCTTGACTTCTGGTGCAGAAGTATGTCGAAAAGTGAACCTGCTCACGAACATTGCATACATTTATTTTTGCCCATCTTTTCTCGAACCTGACAAAATGTTGATGAGAAATTGGGGGTAGCCCGGATTTTTCATCAACTTATCAACTTAGGTGGTGGTAGATTCGCTAGTTGTTGGTAACGCATTGTATGAGGATAGAGGTGTTACCAAAATACTGCCGAAGATGGGTTCGCCTATGCCGACCTTGGGCTCAACTAGCAAAGCTTGTATCTTCTGGGGGGAGTCTGGGGCAATTGCCTTTTGTCCAGGACTGTAACGTTTACATGGTCAGACGAATTTTTTCAGGATTCAAGCGGCGCTCCAGCTTGGCAGCATAGATGCTAATAGTATAGCAGCAGATGAAGTAGAGCACAGCAATGGTCGTATAAATTTCAAAGGGATAGAGCATGAGACGGTTATTGATCGAGTAGGCGGCGGTAGTTAATTCCATGACCCCGATAATATAGGCCAGGGAGGTATCTTTGAAAGCAGCAATAAACAGCCCTACAATGGCTGGCAGCATCTGTTTCAACGCTTGAGGCAGGATAATTCGCCGCATGGTCTGGAAAGAATTGAGGCCGGTGGATTTGGCGGCTTCCACCTGGCCTGGGGGGATATTTTCGATCCCGGCCCGGACAATCTCTGCAATATAAGCGCCAAAAAAGATAGTCATGGCCACCACCGCACTCCAGAAAACATCAAGCTGGATTTTGAACATGGGGGGGACGAAAAAGTAGACCCAGAAAATGACCATGATCAAAGGGTTGCCGCGGATCAGTTCTATGTAGAGCAAGGCAGGCAGACGAAGAATCCGGTTTGCCGCGGTTCGGCCGATACCGACAACCAAGCCAATAAAAAAACTGGCGGTAATACAGAGAAAAGCCATGATCAGGGACATGGAGAGTCCGCCGAGTCCGCTGAAGGTTTCAGCAGTCCCGCCGTGGGGGAAACGCCATAGTAAGAGGGCTTGCATATTGGCACTGATCACCCCAAAATTGAAGCTGAGCAGGCCACGCCCAGCCTGGACCACCAAGCCGATGAGAAAGAGAACAAAAAATACTTTGGCGCTATAGCGAAGGAGTATCCACCCTCGCAACCGGAGGCGCTGTAATAGGTAGCGATTTCGACTCAGGGTACGCTGTTCCAAGGCCGCTGGAGTGAGACGGTCCAAAAGAATGGAACCGGCGTGCAAGATTATTTGCATCGGTACGAAAAGAAAAGCAGCAAAACGCTGTAGCCCCGTTTTGTGGTGTGCCCCGCCAATTCTAAGTCTCGCATTGACTAAATTAAAGAAACCGGCAATGAATAAGGACAGGCTCAGATATATTCCAGTGGCTGCAGCTGTGGCCTCAAAGCCACTGTAGGTCAAAGCCTCAACTTCCTGGGCAGACCAGCAGACTTCGGCTACACCGACAGTCATTGCCAGGGAAGAGTTTTTCATATTATTAAGAAACTCACTGCCCAAGGGGGGGATAATCTCTCGAAAAGCCAAAGGGAGAATAATCTTGCGTAGAGACTGCCCATAGGTCATTCCAGAAGAATAGGAGGCTTCCAGGAGTCCTTTGGGGACCGATTGGATGCCTGCCCGGATAATTTCAGCCATGAACGAACTGGTGTATATGCCCAGTCCTATGGTGGCTACGCAGAATTCGTACTCCAGGCTGAAAAGAAATTGCCTCACCTCTTCTGGAAAGGCTGCGGGCAGGGCAAAATTCCAGAAAAAAAGTTGTACAAGGAGTGGGGTGTTGCGAAAAAGTTCGATATAAGCTGTGGCAAAAGCGTATACTGGCTTGAATCGGGAAAGCCTTGCCAGCCCGAAAAGGGTCCCCAAAAACAGGGCAATGAGTGCCGAATAGAGTGTGATGGAGATCGTCAGTCTGACCCCGTGGAGCAGAAGGTCTCCCATATGCCCGTATTCGGTATCACTGATGAGGACAATCCAGTTGAAGTCGTAATCAAAGTGGAACCAGAATGTGAAGTATATCCCCACAAGGCACAGCAGGACAAGCAACGTAAGATTTTGGATCCAGAGTTGGTTAACAATGCGGCGGAACATGGTGTAAAAAGAAGGACCGTCCAAGGTCCTCCCCCTCACAGGCTATCTCACCTGTATTTTTAACGATTATGGTGGCTTTGTTGAGGGAAAACACATTCTCCAGTATTCGCAATACGGTCATCACCCTCGAGCAACGTTTTGTGTTCTCTGGGGGATTGGTTGTGTTATAACAGCAAGTCAAGGAGAAAAGGATCAAATGAACAAAACGCACCCAGATCAGGTACAGTACCGCGCATAATAACGGCACAATACACGTATGAAGGTTCTGAGATCCCAAGTCTGAGCAGTCATGCCGACCCGGGATATCGGAGATATTTGGGCTGGGATGGTTACGCCACAGTGGGACCAGTCCGGCTTTCTCATGAACATAGTGTCTCATTTGTGAAAAAAAATACAAAACATGCGTATGTGCTATCCGTGGTCTCACATTTCGACAAACTGTTCACCCAAGGTCAACCCAGGCAGTACCATCTTCAGCAGTCTATTGGTAACACCTTTACCCAAGTATCCTGAGCTACCAAAAACTACCGAACCTGGCACTACCTGAGCTGACGAGTAGTCCGGGTCAGGAAGGACGTATCGTGGAGGGCGTTTCCCCGGAAGGGGGGAACTGTTGTATCAGGTGGTGTATCTGCAAGCAAAGGCAGAATGGTGCCACTCCGATTTGTCCTTGGCTGTGATCGTCTATTGTTGGCTTAGGGCCACATTTCAATGCTTTCGGTCATGGGGAAAGGTGTTTCGCTGTCTGGACCGAACCATTTGTTGTAAATTTTCATGTAGGTGCCGTCTTTCCAGATATCCTGGATGGCAAAATTTATCGCGTCCCTCCAGGCGCTGTCATCCTGAGGTAGGCCCACGCCGTAGGGTTCGTCGGAGATGAACGTACCGACCAGTTCATATTTTCCGGGGTCCTTGGCGGCCAGGGCAATGAGCAGCGTGGAGTCTGTACTAATTGCCTGGACACGTCCAGAGCGAAGGGCCTCGAACATTTCCACCTCATTTTGGTACCCGGTTACCTTGGCGTTGGTGTCGCCCAGTTTTTTCATGTAGGCTTTGGCATTGACGATGGATGTGGTTCCCTGCATGGAACCGATTTTTTTCCCTACAAGCTCCTTGACCGATTTGACAGTGCCTGCCGGAGCCAGGAACTTTTGACCGTCAAAAAAGTAGGTGATGGAAAAATCGATTTTTTCGTCACGCACCCGCTTGTGGGTCATGTTGGCCAGGACCATGTCAACCTTTGGCGGATTGGTCTGGACAAAGGAGATGCGGGTCTTGTTGTTCACAACCACAGGCTCGAAAGAAACCCCCAGTCGCTTGGCAATCTCCTTGGCCATGTCCATATCAAAACCCACCCACTCGTTGTTGGCATTGATAAAACCAAAGGGTTTCCCTTTATTAGTAATACCTGCTTTGACGATTTTGTCCTGCATCACCCGATCATAGGTTGCGCCGGCCAGCGTGAATTGTACGCTGACAACGATCAGAAATACTGATAAAAAGGTAATCTTTATGCATTTCATTCGTTTTCTCCCTTCTTGTAGGTGAATGTTTTGAGAGGATAGTGCTGCGACATTATCCTGTTATGCGGCATCTAGGACCGAAGGTTACCACCGGAACCTAAACTAAGCCATCAATGACTGAGTATCTTGCTCAGGAAATCCCTGGTTCTCTGGTTGTTGGGCTGGTTAAAAAAGAACTCCGGCGTGTTTTCCTCTACCAGTGCTCCTTCGTCCATAAAAAACACCCTGTCGGCCACTTCACGGGCAAAGCCCATTTCGTGGGTCACGCAGATCATGGTGATACCTTCCAGAGCCAGTGATCTCATGACATCAAGCACCTCGTTGATCATCTCAGGATCCAAGGCACTGGTCGGCTCGTCAAAAAGCATGATTTTAGGCTGCATGGCCAAGCTTCTGGCAATGGCAACACGTTGCTGCTGACCACCAGAAAGTTGAGAGGGGTAAAAGTCTGCCTTGTCTGGGATGTCGACCTTGTTGAGCAGTTCCATGGCAATGGCAACAGCCTTTTTGGGGGCCATACGCCGAACCAGGGTTGGGGCCAGAGTAATATTCTCCAAGACGGTCATGTGTGGATACAGATTGAACTGTTGAAAAACAAAGCCCACTTCAGCCCGGAGGTGGGTTATGTTTGTTTTGGGATCATTGACATCCATGCCGTCCACCGTAATGATTCCTGCCTGGATTGGTTCAAGTCGGTTAATACATCGAATCAGGGTGCTTTTTCCTGACCCTGATGGCCCACAGATAACAACCACTTCCCCTTTTTCAATGGTCAGGTCAATATCGGTGAGCACTTGAAAATCACCATACCATTTACTGACACGTTCAAAGCGTATTAGTATTTCTTTGTTCATGGTTGTTGGGAAAATGTCCTGTATAGCAACAGGCTTTTTTTTATGTACAATGGTTTCAGATGGTTGGTCTTTTTGTGTTTTCAGCCCGTTGGAAATTGCGGATGGTCAGGGGGCGCCCCTGGAAACATAGCCACGTTTAAGGCTGGCCATTCTTTTTGTGGGATAGTGTGCTGGAAAAGAGTATAGTCGGTTCAAACTCAGGGTGCAATTATTTGTTTGCCTATCAATTGTCCCGCTCGCCAACAGAGAATTACTGATGCAGGACCTGGATGTTCTCTGGACAGTGCATCCTCCTTGGTGAATTGCTTATGAATAGACAGGAAAAAGATGGAAGCCATTTCCAGGTGTCCTTCTAAATTTTGGCATAATGGGTGCGAGAGATATGGGATCGATCTGACTCCTGACACGTACAAAGAAGGCCAGCAAATGCGGTATGTCTGTTGACGAACGGGTTTGAATGCAGTTAACTGGAACGAAGAAGCAGCATCATAAATTGAGTGGGAGAACCTCATGTCTTATACGCATATTCTGACTGAAGTGAGTAAGAGTTTTGTGGGTACCATTATCTTGAACCGGCCAGAGCAATTGAATACCTTCAATACCCAGCTGGCGCAGGAGCTTGGGCAGGTGCTGGAGACAATGGATGCTGATCCTAGGGTGAGAGTGGTCCTTGTTAAAGGTTCAGGAAAGGCCTTTTGTGCAGGCATTGATGTCAATGAACTCGAAGGCCAAACCGCCATGGAATATCGAGCCTGGATTGAACGTATGGAGCGCCCTCTGGTGACCATTGCCAGGATGAAAAAACCGGTCATCGCCCAGGCGCATGGGGTGGCTGCTGCCAACGGTATGGGATTGGTTGCCGCCGCCGATTTAGCCATTATCGGTGATCATACCAAAATGGGACTTACCGCCATCAATGTTGGCTTGAATTGTGTCGGTCCGGTGATCCCTGTTGCCCGCTGCGTAGGTAGGAAAAAGGCCCTGGAACTCCTTTTGTATGGTGAACTTATCAAGGCTCCAGAGGCATTAGCTTTGGGATTGGTGAACAAGGTGGTGCCCGGTGAGGCGTTGGAGGCTGAGGGAATGCAGTGGGCCGAAGACCTGGCCCAAAGGAGTCCTGTTGCTGTACAGATTGCCAAGCAGGGATATTACGCCTCTGAAGACATGGAGTACTTCCGTCAGTTTGACTTGATGAACGAGTTTTTTGCTCGCCTCTGCACCACCGATGATGCCAAGGAGGGCGTCAAAGCCTTTTTTGAGAAACGCTCACCTGTTTGGCAGGAAAAATAAATTTCTTTTTTTGCCTATTGATGTTCGCAGGGGCGTTGCCGGGGGGGGAACACCTGAGCATTGATGGCAGAGGCCATTTTTTACAGCCTCTCCCGGATTGTTCGTCAGCTCATGTAGGGCCTGGTTCGGTAGTTTTTGGTACCTCAAAATAATTGGGTATATGGGTTGCCAATAGGCTGCCGAAGAGGGTACCGTCTTGGCTGAGCGCTGGTGCTCATTTGGTCAAAATGTGAGACCGCTGACAGACAGCACATCCATCCGTTTTGTCTCTTTTTTTGCAAACGAGACAAAATGTTCATCACAAATCCGGGCTATATAAGCCAGAAGAATGTGCTTCCAAAACGCCCCTATCTGGCATTACCTGAGCTGGTGAAAAATCGGGGCTAATCGACTGGTTGTGCAGAGACAACAGAAAACGGTATCCGAAGAATACGCGCACCTTGCTATTGTACCATGCCTCTGGCGATACGTTTATGCCTCTACGGTGAAGGAAGAGGAGGTCAGGTCCCAGCAGGTGACAATACCGTTGCGCCATTTGGCAAGCTGAACGCTGCCGTCTTGGGAGACGACAAAGGCCATAACAGTGTGCAGGGCGTTACAGAGATGATAGACAGAGCGATGGCGTGAACCGGAGCCTTCTATTTTCTCAAGAGTAACGATCTTGCCCTCTGTATCATTGGCCATGGCGATTTCCGTAAGCTTGTCCAGGGAACCCACAATCATCCCGCCAAAACCTATGATGCCGCCACCGCTGACCACAACAGCGCCGTCTACAGCAGCGAGGCTGGCCACGAATCGCGCCTGCTCGGCAAAGGCTTCTTCAAGATCATAAATGGATTCGTGCCGCAGGCCAGCATAATCTTCCCAGGTAATGATCTTGTCCGGATTGTCTGGGTCAGCCAGAAGGGTGGCAGCATTTGCAATGGTCCGGAGAAAAAGTTTCTGCTGCATGAGTAGCCCTTCATCGCCGGCAAAGGTATATTTCAGCAATATATGGGGGGAGTCCTTCCCCAATTCTGGGGGGCTGTTTCCGGGGAAAATAAGAAAACTGCCACCATGTTGCGCCATTCGGGTGGCACTTATGATTCGTTTCAGGAGCTGGAACTGCATACTTTCTATGAACTCATCGTTGACTTTTGCCGCTGGTATCGTGGCTGAAGCCCTGAACGCTTCATGCAGGGCAATAATGTCCTCCCGGTCATTGGCCAAGAGCTTTTTCATCCATTGCGAGGTAAATACGTTGGCCGAGGAGTCAACAACTTTGCCGCCGCTTAAAACGGCCAGTGTTCTGTTTCCTCGGCATATGGTCAGCATACCCGGTCCGTTGACCTGGATGACAAGAGCATCCGGCAGCGTATTGGAGTGTTTGCTGCCGCCGCGTTCACTTTGCAGCCAACGCTTGCCCGAGTTAATAATACCCCAGATGTGTAAACCAGTTTTTGGGGTGCAATCGATACCCACCAGTGATCGCTCAAAGTCCACGGCCGGAGAAAGACGACGCAGTTCGTATTCGTTAAACGGTCTTTTGGTGGAGAAGAGGATACTGTGAAAACCAATCGGCGGGCCTTGGCCTCCTGGGAAGTGCTCTGGTGAAACGATAATCAGGCGAATGTTGACCGGTCGGTCTTCTTCTCGCATCATACTGACTTGATAACAGGTGGAAATCACATCTTCCAGTTTCCTGGTATCCGACATGGGATGTGTTGTCTGTTTATCTGTACAGCCGACAGGTTGGAGTGATTGCCATTTTTCAATAATCAGGGAAACAAGTTCAAAGGGATAGACATGCATGGAATATGGGCGTGGATGAGAAATATGGGTATGGATTGCCTCTGCTACATTGCACGGTAACTGCCGAATGAAAGGATACCCTCAACTGTGTAAAAATAAAATAAAACCTCGCAGTGTACCTGGAAAAAACAGTTTTGGTTCCGCAAGGATGCGTCTACTTTTGACACCCCGTTACCAGTATTGGTTGGCGTTTAAAAACAATGCAGATGGGTGTCGGCCCCTGGTTAGTGCTACAAGAGAAAGAGCAAAATGTTATTAAGAAGGGTGTTGAAAAGTAATAAACGAGCAGCATGATCGAGCTATTTGATCGTTGCGGTCGTTTTTTTTAAGTTGCAGGCTAAACACACATGATCGAGGAGTTGGTCCCCCTCCCGAGCATGAAACTATTTATAGTCCACGCTATCATGGAGAAAAAGATGGTGTGGGACTTCATGGTCAAATACCTTATAGTGGCTCTCAACCCTGAGAGCTAAACGGACCCGGATTTAGGGCACGTACCCTCGATTTTACCATGCAGCTCAATGGCATGGGACACATGGTGAAAAGACCTGTACCTTTTTGGTGGATGGCCACCAGGAAATCCAGTTCCACCCCATTGGTACAACCATTTAGCACTTCGGAGTTTATCATAAAAAATCCAATCGTCAAGAGGTGTGCAGGACCGGATATCCACAAAATGAGAGTGGCTGCCACTCTTCAACCAATGTTGGAGGATGGTAATGTCGCTGAGGAAACCAGAAGTTTTGGAACTTTTAGCAAACACCGTCGGCAGCTATGTCGTTGGCTCAAAAAGCTCGATATTGCGCTGGTTGTCAGGGCAACTAGGGCAATTTTTTTCAAGAGCATCTATGAATCTCTGGAGGATACCGGCCTACAGGCGTTCGTGGTCAATGCGCGGCACGTTAAACAATTTCCTGGCCGGAAAACAGATGTTAAAGACAGCCAGTGGCCTGCGACCCTTGGCAGGTATGGTTTGCTCAGGCCGAGCTTTATCCCACCCAGGAATCTTCCTGAGCTTGGGATGCTGACACGCCAGCGGCAAAAGATACTCTCAATGCTGAGACGAACAGACTGCATAAGGCACTTGATGATTCTGGGGATCGTCTCGGGGGAGTAGTAAGCGACATCAAGGGAGTATCTGCCCAGGCCATGATTGCCGGGCTGATAGAAGGGAAGTCACCGGAAGAACTTGTCTGGTTTGCCCGAGGGCCTCTCAAATCGAAGGCTCAAGAATTATTGGATTCTCTTGATGAACCTCTGGGAGAACGTCATCGTTTATTGCTGTCTACGATTCACCATCACATGGGTTTCTTAACTGAAGAACTGCCTCATATTGATGAGTCTCTTGGGCAGGAATGTGTCCAGGGAACAACGAAAGCACGGGAAAAAGAAAAAACGGCAAGAGCAAATAGCGACCGCTTGAGCCACTGAACCGGTTGTACCTGTTTTAATTGGTAAAGTGGTCCCCTTTGCCAAGAAAAAAAGAGTTTTTTAAGATGCACATCTCTTCTTATGTTGCTCTTCACGAGCAGCGATAATAGTTGCTGATCCGGTAACCATTATTCTTCAACATCTGAACATATTCCTGACTGCTACATTGGCTTCCCTGGACCGTCTTAAAAACCTCTGGCGCCTCGAGCTTGCGTATATTTCGCACCAGAGCAGAACGACAAAACCCTCAATTCATTGTCACAGACAATTCCCAGGAAAGAACATAACGATTATACCAATCAATTCCAGCAGTGAGAGAGACAAATCCACCTGCTAACCGAATAGATGTAATACCAGAATAATACGCTTGATTTCGATGTGTTATGGGAACTTTTCTGAGGAGATAAGGATATCTTTTATGTTCGAGGTGCGGTTTGCTTGTCCCTGGCGATGGAACTACAGAGTACAACTACATCAGCCTCATTAGTCGCCCAACTCGCTTACGGTTTACCTGGTTAGGATGAATCCCAAACTCAGAAGCGATCTCATTCGTCCTTTGTTCTCCCTTCCTGGCCTGTAAGGGCTACCTTGCTTGTAAACTCATTGGTGTAATTTTTCGCTTTGTCATCGTGGCCTCTCATGGTTATGAGAATGAAATTGAACATATTGTCTCATTTCTGGGGACAGCTATAGTACATTGCTACCCATGATGCTCCGTTGGGAATCTGACGTTACGAGTGACGCTTTTTTATGGGTTTTCCCAATTTGGGTAGGCAGGTCTGTGCTTTGGATTGGCATGATCATTGAGCGAGACAAGAGAAAAACGATTGTCTTTCCAGTGAATTTACAGTACTAGGTCGACTTTGGTTGCAACGGCAGACTGTAGATACTGATTGATGCCCAGGCGCCATGCGCTGCTTTGCAGAGCATGGCGTTGGCTTGAAATACTCTTCTGGCCAGATACTACGTTTAGGATAAAAAGCTATGAGTACTGAATTGATAAAACAAGAGGCAGATGTTTGCATACCGGTGATCAAGGCTCCACCCTATCCAGAGCAGGAGCGCCTGGATAGGAAAGAAAAAGAAGCGCTTAAAGAAGATATCAGACAAAAATTAAAAGAGCTAAATGGGGTTTTGGTTGCTCATTATTATACCGATGGAGAGTTGCAGGACTTGGCCGAGGAAACCGGGGGATGTGTTGCGGACTCTTTAGAGATGGCGCGTTTCGGCACCACACATAGGGCTTCTACCCTGGTCGTTGCCGGTGTTCGTTTCATGGGAGAAACCTCCAAAATTCTCAATGTTGAAAAGCGGGTGCTCATGCCGGACCTCACCGCAACCTGTTCTTTGGACGAGTGCTGTCCCATTGAGTTGTTCAATGCCTATTGCGATCAGTATCCAGAGCATACGGTCATAGTGTATGCAAATACCAGCGCAGAGGTCAAGGCGCGCTCAGACTGGGTCGTGACATCTGGTATCGCCTTGCCGATTATCAGACATCTTGCTGAAAAAGGGGAAAAAATTCTTTGGGCTCCAGATAAGCATCTGGGGCAGTATGTACAGCAAATGACCGGGGTGGAGATGATCTTTTGGCCGGGCTCATGCCTGGTTCATGAAGAGTTCAAGGCGAATGCCATAAAGCAGATGCAGCGCAAGCATCCGCAGGCAGCTGTACTGGTCCATCCAGAATCGCCGCAGAGCGTGGTTGCTCTCGCTGATGTGGTTGGTTCAACGACCGCGATGATTGACGCTGTGGTCCATATGGACAATCCTGAATATATCGTGGCAACAGAGGCGGGGATTCTGCATAAGATGCAGCAGTTGGCCCCAGACAAGAAATTATTGCCTGCCCCGACCCTGGGGCTGGCCGAGGGAGCTGAAGGGGTGGGGCGTGCCCTTTGTCCATGGATGGGGATGAACACCCTGCGGAAATTGGTCCGCGTCCTGGATACGGGGGACAACGAAGTGCATGTTGCCCCTGAGCTGGCCGAGCAGGCCAAAATACCTATTCAGCGTATGCTGGACTTTGCAGCCAGGATGAAACAGTCTTGAAGAGGTGAGGAGTTGCCCACAGTTGTTGGAAGAGAGTTTTCCACCGATCCAAGGGCAGAACGTACAGCTCCAGTACTCTGCCGCATGCGCTCGGCAAGGAAGTGTCAGTGGAACACTTTCTCAAGCCAAAGGGCGGCTTTTCTCATTGGTAACGAGATCCAGGTCTGTTGCGAATAGAGCAGCCCAGCCCCCTGGTTGCACGATAAAAAACTGGGATTTTCTGTAGGTTTGCTCAGGAGGAGATAGTTGTTCGTGAGGGGCGAAAAATGCCCTTGGAAGTATCCAGCCCCTGCAGTAGATACTCCGGGTTTTGATATAGGGTGCTGATTATTCCGGTCTGGTTGCGGTTGATGATCAGGCGTAAGCGAATGTCCGGCAGAGTCAGCATCTCATAGTCTGTATCGGCGTCTCCTGCTATTAGGGCAATGGGTTTGTTGATATATTTTTGTATGACATCCACCTTGCCTGCACGGAATGTTAAGGGATAGCCCTGTTTCTCCTTGGTGGTTAGCAGTCGGTCTTCAGAGAGCTGTACCTGGACACCAAAGATATTCTCTTCCCGGACAGGAAAACCAAAGACCCGAACGGCCTCCTGCACCATCCAGCCCGTGCTGGCTGAAATAACGTTGCAGGATATGCCGATGCTGTTCAGATCGGCCATCAGCTGTCGCATTTCCTGGAAAGGTTGCATCCCCATGGGGTAAGTCGTTGTGAGCGTGCCGATGGGGCCTGGGAGAACGGTACGCAATTCCTGTTCAGCAAGTGGCTCCGGGGTGATTGCAGCAATAGTCCGGGCCGTGAGCTGATGCAGTTCTTTGATGGAAAAACCGCTCAGGAGTTTTGTCATCAGTGGGAGGACAAACTGGGGGCCAAGCCGCTTGTCCTTGCGTGCCATTGTAGCATACCAGAGTAACAGGGTTCGGAACTGTTGGTGGGCCGGACAACTGCAGGCCTCCTGACGAGATCCGTTTTGCACCCTTTGCATCAGCGCTGTATATAGGCTGATCAGGGCTTTTTTGATTGAGGCGTGAGGTGTTCCACCCAGTTGGCCATCCAGTTCGGGGAGCAGATCGGCAAAAGCTTCAGGGGAAAGCCTGTATTCCAGGTTAACAATCTGATAGCGAAAAACTGCTTGACCTATGTCACGAAAGATGCAGGTGTTGTCAAAGTCAAAAATGGCGCAGTACTGTTGAGAGCTTCTGGAGAGGAGCTTAATGGTTTTCATTATCTGCTTTTTGTTGGGTGGGTACCAGTTTGATGCTTTGGTTACATGGGGTGCAGATATCGCATGCTGAGACGGACACTGATGGTCCACTGCGCGGGGGATACTATCTCCAGAGGAAATACACATAATGTTTGTCGGGCACAATAGAGGTATGGGGTTTGTTTTGTCGGCCTAACCTGGATACTTGATGAGTTCAGGCTATGCCAAGTTTGGGAGTTTTGGGTGCCGCATTATACGTGGGTATATGTGTTGCCAAAACCCAGCCGAAGATGGGCTGTCTGCGCGACCTTTGTACACAGTGTATCGCATCTTTGTTGCCTTGTTTGGCGGCCACAGACTTTCCATGGATTTGTATTTATGGCGTATCTACAAACAAGACGCAATGTGGATGGGCAACGCAGTTTACTTCTTGAACTATACGATAATCTTGACGTAATTGCTTGGGATTTTTCGAGCCAAAAGCTGTTGGATCGGCTCTCTTTCCCGCAACACCATCCAGAACAGAAAAAGGGTGTTCTTTGGGAACACCCTTTTTCTGTTGAGGGGGTGGTATAGGTTTATTCAGAGCTTTGCGGCAGGTACTGCGTGAGAGGACAGCTCATACAGCCTTTGCCTGGCAGGTCTGTGTTGTCGTGAATTTTGGAGATGATGTCGGCCACGGCATCTTTGGTTTCGGCGTAGAAGTTCTCCTTGCCGATTTTTTCAAAGAGTTGGGTCCGCTCCATTACTTCCAGGATAGGGGCTTTGGCATTGCACACGGCAAAGCCCAGTTGAGCGGAATGCATCCGGTCAACAATCAGGGCAAGTTCTTCCTCACCCGAGGCGTCAATGTCGTTGATACCTCGTGCGTCCAGGAGGATATATCGCAGATCCGGCATGTCGTTGCGGAATTTGATAATCTGCTCATCCAGATAACTGGCGTTGGCAAAAAACAGGGCGCCGTCAAAGCGAACCACAGCGATGTGGCGGCATCCGCGCAGGCGATAATGTTCCATGCTCTGCAGGGATTTGTCTTTGTACATGGACAGTTTCGCCACCACTGGATGCATGGAACGATAGAGAAAAACACCCATGGACAGGGCGACACCGACCATGATGCCTTTATCCAGATGGGGAGCGTATGCCAGGGTGACAACAAAGGTGATGACTGAGATGATGCCGTCGTGTTTTTGTGCCTTGTAGGCATGTATAAAGCCCTTGACGTTGACCAAGCCGATAACGGCCATCATGATGACGGCCGCCAGGACCGCCTGGGGCAGGTGGTAGAGCAAAGGAGTCAGGAAGAGCAAGGTGACCAAAACCATGATACTGGTGAGGACACTGGACACACCAGATATTGCGCCGGCCTGCAGGTTTACGGCAGAGCGGGAAAAAGATCCTGAGACAGCATAGGATGAGCCTATGGAACCCAGAATATTGGCCAGGCCCTGGCCGATCAACTCCTGATTGGGATCCAGTTTTTGACCGGTCTTGGCGGCCATGGCCTTGGCAATGGCAATGGCTTCCATGAAGCCCAGCAGGGAAATGATAATCGCTGTGGGCAGCAGTTTGAAAAAAGAATCCAGGCTGAGATGAGGTACTTTGAAGGTGGGCAGGCCTTTCGGGATTTTTCCGACTATAGCGCCGCCACCTGTGAGCAGTAGTGCATCGGTGGCGAGTGGTGTGTTCCCCACCTTTATTCTCCAGGTTCGCCTGTCGGTTTTTATGTCTGTGGGCAGGTTCTCCTTGGGATAAAAGGTATACCTGCCTTCAGACTCAATACCTTCAAACTTGAGCCCGCGCAATTTTTTACGCAGTAGATGGCTCTGGTGTTTTACCTTATCGATTTCAGCGGTGAGCAGGGCAATCTTATTGTTCAGTTTAATCACCTCGATGGAGGGACCGTGGTTGCCAGAATCATTTTTTTTCAGCCCGTCGAGTTGTTTTCCTACATCTGCACGGACACTGCCCAGGCGTTTTATCTCTTCGATACTGCTATTAAACTGAATAACGGTTTCTTCCAATCCCTTTAGTTGTACTGCCGTAATTTTAACCGTGGCATCATGGTTGAATCCTATCAGGTAGGAGATGCAGGTGGTGATGGCCACTGCTACCAGTACGTTGGGGATTCTCGGATTTATTTTTCGGAGAAGCAACATAATACCAACTGCACCAACGCCGAAAGCCAAGGTGGGCCAGTGTGTATAATCAAAGGCGGCCTTGGTAACCCTGATCATGGTTTCATAATGGTGGGGCGCCTTGTCCACATAGACTCCGAAGAATTTCGAGAACTGTGACGAGGCAATGATGATCGCAGCTGCATTGGTAAATCCGTTCACCACTGGATGTGAGAGAAAGTTGACCACCATGCCGAGGCGGAGTAAGCCCAGGGAGAACTGGAAAATCCCCACCACCAGGGCCAGTAGGATGGAGTAGGCAATGAACTCTGAGCTACCTGCGGTGGCCAGGGGCTCCAGGGAAGCTGCGGACATGAGGGAAACGACAGCAACCGGTCCTGTCGCCAGCTGCCGGCTGGAGCCAAACAGGGCCGCTATCATGGGGGGCAGAAAAGCCGCATAGAGTCCGTAATACGCTGGCAGGCCTGCAAGTTGTGCATAGGCCATGGATTGAGGAATAAGGACGAGGGCAACGGTTAAGCCTGCAAGAATATCCACCTGTAAGCTTTTGGCCCCATAGCCTTGAAACCAACCAAGAAAGGGAAAAAATTTCGTGAGTAGTCGCATAGTGGTCTGTAGTGTAGTTTAAAGTATTGATTGCAGCATGCTTTGGAGCGACCCAACAAGATCGTCGAAGAGCATGTCTGCCCTGTAAAACAAAGAGGTGTGGAGCCTGGGGAGACCGTTTACCAAGGTAACATTAGGCAAGGCTTTGTTTTGAGTGGAGACAGCACTGATGGATGTCTTTTTCGGTTGCCTGTTGAGAGCTAAGGTAAAGGTCTTGAGAAAAGGCAGGAGCACAGGGTGGCGATAACAGGTTGCGAGTTTTTCATGCCCTTCCAGTGTCAGCCTGGAGTGTTCCAAATTTGAACAGCCAGTATTGTTTCCTTGCGCAGGCTTATGGGGGGAATTGTCCCTGGTCAACGAAGGGATGGTGCCAAGTGCGAGCGGTCCTGGATCAAGTGCTTTCAGGTCATGCCTCCTATTTTGGCTGTCTTCGGCTTGTTGGGAGTGCTGTCGGCCTGACAAGAGCAGCAACCATTTCTTTTTTTTAGGGGCCTGTTGCCCGCACAAGGTGGGGAAAGACTTGCGCATATCCAGAGCATTTGGTACCTCATGGGGCGCGCAGAATGGGCGGCGTGAGCGCAAACCCAGGCTATCGAGGGCGGTGCGCATAGCTTCTGACAGTTGTAGGAAAGAAGGTTGCATGACCAGGAATATTCGTCGTAATTATTTGACTGAGTATTCATTCAGCTTGTACTGATGTTCAGGTGTTTCGTCAAACAATTTTTCACGGTAGCAGTTGAAATGATGAAAAAAGATATTTTTCCTTATGCTTTTTACAGGTTGTTATTTCGTACGATATCGGTACTGGAGCCCCTTTTTATTGCTGCTCATTGTGATGACCTGACTCTTTTTCCAGACATGCCACCAGAAGGATTTCTGGCTAGTGAGCAACCTCACATTTTGACCCAAGGGGCATCCATGGCCAGCCCATGGATACATCTTGGGTGCTTTTTTTAGAAAATCAGCTCCTTCCTTAGAAGGTGAGGATCGATTTGGGATTTCCCCGTATTTCTCATAGGTTCAGACATTGCCGGGTACTGCAACTGTACGGGGTGACGAACAGAGATCGGGTAGAAGGCGCATACCTCGGGACGAGTCTGCTGGGTAGGATAAAGTCCTCTATCCATTAAGGGCGTATCCGTAAACCCTGCACTCACGTACAGAAAGACATGTGTTTATCCCAGGAGGCCCGTTTGAGAAGTCGCGTGCGAAGGAATTTCGGCTGAGGAGCAAGTAACTGCTCTTGACCGCACTGGAGAAGTCAGCAGAGGAGGGAAATGATAATGCCAAGGAGGAAGTGTGTACTTGTGAAGAGAACGCCACAGCCGCTGGAACTCTTTGCTGCGTCGCAGTCAGCCGAACCGCCTTGGTAGGTGATCTGTATGCCGGGTGCTGTGGGAGGGCTCCACAGTAATGGGGAGTCCTATCCCGATTGAAATTTGAGACCGCTCACCGATATTACATACATGTGTTTTTATGAATTGTTAGCTTACATGTTAAATGGGACAAAATCTTCATGAGAAATCCGAGCTAGAGGCGTATTTGGGGGGTGTGGGACAATACTACTCAGAATACGGGACAAAATGACTCTTTTGTGGTATGCTGGTACCTGGTGGTCAGAGGTTTGTTGTATAGCGTTACCAGGTAGCAAGAAAAATTAATAGACGGGGCTGTCTCGAAATGGGGATTGAGACAGGTGTTTCGGTATGATACCGTTTCAGGGTGTGGAGCGCCTGAACCCGTGAACGTTCAATAACAGTGTGGGTGCAAGGCGGTCCTGCACCGAATTCGGAAAGCGCGTTCGACTGACAAGATGCCGACACGTATCCGGTCCCCGGTTTCATGAGGAGTACTCGTACACATGGCCATTACCAAGTTTGCCGTCCCAGAGATTATTTTTGGACGCGGAAGTTTAAATTATGCCGGGCTCTGTGCCCGCAGGCTGGGAGCGAATAAGGTGTTCCTGGTAAGCGATCAAGGTATCGAAGAGACCGGTTGGCTGGAGCGTCTGATGAATATCCTCAGTAAAGAAAAAATTGAGTGGGTGTACTATCCAGGCGTGACCTCCAATCCTCGGGATTTTCAGGTGGAGCAGGGTGCCGAGATGTATCTGAAGAACGGAACTGATGTTATTATCGCCATTGGCGGCGGTAGTCCCATGGATACGGCAAAGGGCATAGCCATACTGGCTGGCAACGGCGGAAAAATACGTGATTATGAGGGGGCGAACAAGGTCCAGCGTCCACTGCCGCCCATGTTGTTTATTACCACCACAGCTGGAAGCGGTTCTGACGTGTCCCAGTTTTGTATTATCACCGATGTGGACCGAGGTGTCAAAATGTCTATAATTACCAGGACACTGGTCCCCAATATCTCCATTGTCGATCCCTTGATTCTGCGCACAAAAAGTGAAACCTTGATCATTCAGTCAGCGGTGGATGCACTGTCCCATGCCATTGAGGCCTATCTTTCCCGTATCGCCTCACCTTTTACAGAAATGCAGTCTCTTAAGGCGATTGAGCTGATATATCGTCATTTACCGTGTGCAGTGGAGACGAAAAACCTTGATGCCCTGGAACAGTTGAGCTCTGCGGCTGTTTCTGCATCCATGGCTTTTAGCAATGCGGGACTTGGGGCTGAGCATGCATTGGCCCATTCCCTCGGGGGACACTTTGATATGCGCCATGGGGTTATTCACCCAATACTTTTGACCCAGTTCATGCGTTTTAATATGAAGTTCTGCATCGAAAAAATGGCTGGGGTCGGTAAGATACTGATGAACAAAGAGAAAGGCCTGGACGTTGATCTTGCCCATGCGGGTATTGATGCCCTGAACGATTTTTTTGCTTCTTTCGATGTGCCGCAGCGGTTGAGCGACATCATTGACGAGCAAGGCAGACAGTACCTGGAACCAATCTGCAAAATGGCGGTGCATGATGTTTGTAATCTCACCAACCCTCGTCCTGCATCCTGGCAGGAGTTTTATAAAATATGTGAGGAGGTATGGTAGATGATTCCAACCACTACTTTGCATGATTTGATAGGTATTGAGCATTGTAAACAGGGATTCTACCGGGAGCTGCAACAAAAAGTTGAGCTGCTGAAAACATCCAATATAGAGTTGGAGAAAAAACGAAAGGAAATGCAGGCCGTCCTTGATGGCATCACCGACATGATGGCTGTTTTGAGTGAGGATTTACGCTTCCAAGAGGTGAACCATGTTTTTCAAGACTGGTATGAGGATGTGGATCCCGTGGGGCGGTACTGTTATGAGGTGTTCAGGGGCAATCTCTCCGTCTGCAATGACTGCCCGGCCTTACGTTCTCTGGACCGGGACGAGATTGTCAAGGATCGCTGTATTTACAGAGTGCATGGTAAGTTCCGCCAGTTTGAGATCATTGCTTCACCTTTGCGATCCGAACCAACTGGCGAACGGCAAGTGTTGCTCTTTAAGCGTGATGTTACCATGGAGCAAGAGTTTCAAGCCCAGTTTTATCAGGCTGAAAAGATGGCTACCGTTGGGACACTGGCAGCGGGCGTAGCCCATGAAATAAATAATCCGCTCACGGCTATCAGCGGTTTTGCCGAAGGATTGAAAAGGCGAATCAGCCGCCTTGAGGGGAAAATCGAATCCGACGATTGTGAAGATTTTAAGGAATATATCGATACGATCATCAAGGAGTGCTATCGTTGCCGTGATATCGTGCGGACCCTGCTTACGTTCAGCAGGCCGGTTTCTTCCAGCCGACGACCGGTAGATCTGAATCAGTGTGTTTCTGATACACTGTTCATCCTCAAACATCATTTCAGAGACAAGCATGACCTGACCGTGCAGGTTATGCTTGATGACAAACTTCCTATGATTATGGGGGATGAGTCGCAGCTGAAGCAGGTTATTATCAACCTGTTGACCAACGCCTTTGATGCCACGGCAGAGGGCGGCGCCATCACAGTGCATACTCGGGAAGAGGAGAGCGGGGGGGTGCAAGTGGTTGTTGAAGACTCAGGTGATGGTATCTCTCCTGAGGTCATTGACAAGTTGTTTGAACCTTTTTTCACAACCAAGCCAGTGGGCAAGGGTATCGGAATTGGTCTGTCCACCTGCTATGCCATTGTTAACCGTCATGGGGGCGAAATAACCGTTGAGAGTACCGAGGGGGAAGGTTCGTTGTTTATTGTCACCTTACCAGGGATACCAGCATAATGGATAGAGATAGATATTCGGTCTTGATCATAGACGATGAAGAGTCCATACGTCGTCTTATACAGAAGGAACTGGCGCAATCCCGCCGGAATGTTGTGGTGGCCGCAGATGCCTGTGAAACCATGGAGATGATTCGCGAGCATTTTTTTGATGTGATCGTTATGGATTTGCGGCTGCCAGATGTCAGTGAGCTTGAACTGTTGATCAAACTTAAGGAAACCCTTGCGCATGTCGAAATTATAATGATTACTGGACATGGGGAGGTGGATATAGCCGTAGAGGCCATGAAATTAGGGGCCTATGATTTCATTCGCAAGCCGTTTAATTTGGAGCGTCTGGAGCTGGTCGTTGAAAAAGCGCACCAAAAGGTGGTGCTGGCCAGGGAAAACGCCGTACTCAGACAACGCGCAGAAAGCAAAGATAAACCTGTTACCTACATTGGCAACTCGCATGCTGTCAGGGAGATTCTTTTTCTGGTGGAAAAAGTGGCCCCTGCGCAGATACCCGTGCTGATAACCGGGGAGTCAGGTGTGGGTAAGGATGTCATTGCCCGGCTGATTCATCAGCGCTCGGCCTGTGCAGGAAACCCAATGATCATCAAGAACTGCGCTTCCCTGCAGAAGGAGCTTGCACGCAGTGAATTGTTCGGGCATGTCAAAGGCTCGTTTACCGGTGCCACCGACACCCGAGACGGACTTATGGCCTTTGCCCATGAAGGTACCCTCTTTCTTGACGAAATAGGAGAGTTGCCCCTGGAGGTGCAGGCCTCTCTGCTCAGGGCCCTTGAAACGCAGACCTACCGGAGAGTAGGGGAGAAAGAAGAACGGAAAGTCAATATTCGGTTTCTTTTTGCCACCAATCGTAACCTGGCGGAAGAGGTCGAGTATGGGCGGTTTAACGAGGCCTTTTTTCATCGTATCAACGCTTTTAACATCAAGGTACCCATGTTGTCGGAGCGCAAGGAGGACCTGCCGCTACTGGTAAATTATTTTCTAACCACGCTCAGTCCAGACAATACCTCCTTTCGCATTGTCGACAGCGCCATGAACTGCCTGTTACGCTACGATTGGCCGGGCAATGTACGCGAGCTGCGCAATGTCATTGAGCGTTCTATCATCCTGGCGGAAAATTCCATTATCACCGAGAGATGTCTCCCCCATGAGCTTATCCTCCAGTCCGAGGGTAATGAGGATGCCTTGTCGCTGGAGTCGGTGGAGCGGAAGCACATCTTGAAAATGCTTGAGTTTTTTGACGGCAACAGGCAGAAAACAGCCGATATGCTGGGTATCAGTCGCAAGACGCTCTACAGGAAGCTGGTGAGCTATGCGACCAATTGACCCAGCTGCAGGAGCCCGGATTTTTCATGGCCAATGGGTCTCCTTGGAGAAAAGGTATAGAAAGACAGATGTATGTGATGTCCGTGAGCAGGATCAAGTTTCGCCAAATTGTTCACCCAAGATCAGCTCAGGCGGCACCACCTGAGCTGATGAGAAATCCGGACTAGAATTTTTCCCCTGGCGTGGGTGTGCTGCCATCGTTAGAGGCCGGGGGGATGAAGGGCAACCTGAGCTGTCTGTACAGAGGTACTTGGCCGGGTTCAAAGAGATTGGAGACAGTCAGACCGACCAGCCGGACTTTCCGGAAGCCTACCTCGGTGGACAACAGCAGTGGTTCAAGAAAGGGTTGTATGTCTGCAGCACGGAAAAAACCTGTACTGGTACTGCGGGAGCGGGTAATGGTAGTAAAATCATGGTAACGAAGCTTCAGGGTCAAAGTTCTGCCGCCAATTTTTTTCCTTTCCAGCGCAGAACCGACCTTTTCAGCAAGCCTTTCCGTTAATTGCAGGACCTGGTTGCGTTGAAGAATGTCTCTTGCCAGGGTCGTTTCCTTGCCGATAGATTTTCGTTTGCGATTTGGTTGTACCGGGCGATGATCAATACCGCGAATACTGTCGTATAAGAAGTGCCCGGTTGCCCCTAAAAACACAACCAGCTCCTCGCGGCTATAGCTCATGAGATCGCGGCCATGGGTAATCCCCCTGGCCAGCATTTTTTGTTCTGTGACTTTACCAACCCCAAAGAATTTGCGAATGGGCAGTTGCCTCAGAAAAGGCCGAGCCTGGTTTGGAGTGATAACCGTCAGACCATTGGGTTTGTTGTGGGCACAAGCCACCTTGGCCAGGAATTTGTTGTAGGATACCCCAGCAGAGGCGGTGAGTCCGGTTCGGCGCAGAATATCTTGACGGATCTGTTGGGCAAGCAGGGTGGCTGACGGCTGGCCGTGTGTGTTCACGGTGATGTCCAGGAAGGCTTCATCCAGTGACAGCGGCTCCACCAGTTCGGTATAGGTACGAAAAATGGCCACGATTGTTTGAGAGACCTCTGCGTACCGTTCCTTTCTCGGTCGTATGAACACTGCCTGTGGACAGCGTTGATACGCCTGGGCGCAGGGCATGGCAGAGTGGATACCGAAAGCCCTGGCCTCATACGAGCAGGCCGCCACAACTCCTCTTCCGTTGGGGTCCCCACCAACTATAACCGGCTTACCGCGCAGATCTGCATGGTCTCTTTGTTCAATGGAGGCAAAAAAGGCGTCCATGTCTATGTGAACAATTTTTCTCATCACCGGTTTCCTGGCATTCTGGACCTTATGGATGCAGACGCTGTGCATGACTTATAAGCTGGGCGGTGGCCCTAAAAACTGAACAATCTGTTTGCCCGAATGTCGCATGAACAATGTGTTCCCATTTAAAAAAATAGACAAAAACAGATAGGTGTCGAAACACACTCACCCCACAATCTAAGGTTAAAGCAACTCTGGTGGTTCTTTTACCGCCAGCACCTTTATTTGTATTGAGTTGCAAACGGCAGGTTCTCTCGCATCGGACGTACCAACTGGATGCACTGGTATAGATTGGTCAGAGTTCATTCTTCTCATGACGATAACACCCGGACGAGGTTTACTTTGGTGTCTCTAGCCCGGTCGTCGAGGTAGCCTGAAATGTATGTCCATTGCTTTAACTACAGTATTAGCAGCGTAACCCATCACAGGGTTACGTTTAAGTGGCTCGCCTGATCCATTCCAGATCAGGCTTTTGATTTTTTTTTAAATATCAGTCCATGGCATCGACAGGTCTGCCTGAGCGAGACAATTCGCTCTCCCCAGCGGATTCCTTTTTCACTCCTGGTTCCCTGGCTTCGTTTTCGCCAGAGCCCGGCAAAGTTGATCATTCGTTCGGCCAAGTTATTGTTTGGCTCCACATCTTCTTCAAAGAGGCACGGAAAGAGCGCGTCGAGTTCGTTTTCAATATGGTCACAAACCTCCCCCCTTCACTGTCAGAGCCACCATACAGTTAGAGCCACCATACAGTTAAGTGAGACGACAAAGCCGGGCATAAAATGATGACCACTCTCCTTTGGTTGGTGGATCTCTTGCCCACTTGCATAATCACTGCAGTTCTGCGGTTGCCCATTTTCCACACCTGGCAGGATCCGGGTTCTGATGCTCCGACAACCCGTTTGGATTGCGAATGAGATGGGCCAGGTAGGTTTGCCGCATGTTGATCCAGTTTTGATATAGCCTGTAGCCATCACTGACCAGTATTCCTTTTCATGTCCCCACAAGTTTTTCAAAAGCAACCTGGGAACGGTAGGGATGAACCATGAAAAAGGCAATCACTGTGTTGGTCATTACCAAAATCCAGTGCAGCTTGCCGCTGTTTTTCCAGGTGGTTTGTATCCTGACTCCTGGCCGAGTGTTGGCCAGATTTTGTTCTGTAATCTCAGGGCCTTTGGGTAGGATGCTTTTGTCAAACTCACAACTTCTCCCAAAACCTCTTTGACAAAGGATACAGGTAGACGGCCTTAATCGGCTTACGTTGCTTGCTGTCCATACTTGCCGCGACCCTTTGTTTTGCCGACATAGCGCCAGCTGGCAGCCTTGTGGCAGGTTCCCTGGTAACGGCCTGTTTCGATAAAAGTTTCCCGCAGGGAGATGGGCTGTTTGTAAAAAGCGGACCAGTCGTCCTGCAGGCAACGGGTGTTAGGGCCAACACTTTGGAGGCAAGGTGGCGGGTATTGACAAGAGGGCAGGACAAGGAACCGGACGTTATTGACCACCTTGTGCAGGTTTGTCTCTCTGGTGAGCAGACCCCAGCCGATGAACTGATCACGGCTTGCAACCAACCGATCATCAAGATATTTCAGATGGGAACCGACTATCCAGGGATTTCCCAGGGAATGGGAACGATCAATCAGGTCATCCCCTAAGCCTTTTTCAGGAGAACGACGGACCAGCTTGATTGGTAAAGAGCCAAACTCGGAGACCGTACCGCTCAATTGCGAGGAATTGTAAGTTTATTGCTTGCGGTCAGCCTTTTTGGGATACCGGAATGGTTCTCTTTTTCTTGGAGGCAGAGTGATTTCGTCTTGTTCCTCCGGTTTCAAAGGCATGACCCGGCAGGCTCGGTCTTTCAGATTACCGTTTGCCTGATACCGGTTCCACTGGATACAAAGGACCCTGGATAGAGCTGTACGTCCCTGATCCCAATGAGTGGTGGACCGGGTTAAGAGCTTCTTGGTCGATGATACGACCCCGTATTTGATAAATATGTTCTGCCAAGGTAGTTTCTCCTGTTTGGGAAATACCGTAGCAGATTTTTCTTTTCGTCGACCGTAAAAAATTATACCCTGTAGTGGCTAACCTGGCAGCGTATGGCACACATTGGGCTGTCCAATCAACTTGGGTCGCCGTGGCTAAAACGTTTGGCGGAACACATCACTCCACGTCGATTCACCTAGTAAATATTATATCAACACAGTTTTACTGTCAATTATAATATATTCTCTGGGGAGAGAAATGAAAAAAATATTTTTTTTAGTATCAATACTATTTGTTGCAACAGTTGCGCATGCAATGAAAGTTGGTGATAATTTGCCAAAATATAAAATATTCGATCAGTTTGAAAAAGAGCATGTTTTATCTTCTGATACAAATATTCTTATAGTAACATCAAGCAAATTAACTGGTGAGATTGTTAAGGAGTATTTATTAGATCAAGAAAAAGATTTTCTGAAAAATAATAACGCTTATTATATTGCTGATATATCTCAAATGCCAAGTATGATTTCCAAATTATTCGCAATTCCAAAAATGAAGGAGTATCCTTTTTCTGTTCTTTTAATTGATAAAGAACAAGCCAAGATTTTTAATAAAAAAGATGATCATGTTAGTATTTATATAATTAAAAATAGAAAAGTATTATCAATTAATTATATAAAAGAAAAAGAAGAGTTGGCTCATTTTTTTAGATAGTATCTTTTCTTTTCTGTGTTTTCTTGGCTCATTTTGGAGGTAAAAAATGTTTTTTACCTCCAAAATGTTATATTGAGTATTTTTATGAGATGAGCACTAATCTTCAACCAGAGTTATGGAACTGCGTTTAACATAATGACTTCTCATTATAAACGTGAAACTTGTGTTTGAGGTAAAAAATACCTCTTTTCGGCTGGAGCAAAAGCAATTGAGTTGACCAGAAATCATAATATTTTAGAAAGTTGTGACTTCTGTTGTAACTTTCTTTTTTTCACTCTGCATAGAAGGAGTTTTGATGTCCAGCAGCTTTGGGACCCTGTATAGGGTCAGTACTTTTGGAGAATCGCATTGCCGGGGCGTTGGCGTTGTTGTGGACGGATGCCCTCCAGGCATGGAGCTGACAGAAGCTGATATTCAGCCGCAGCTTTCCCGGCGTCGTCCTGGACAAAGCGATTATACCACACCCAGGCAGGAGGCCGATCAGGTGACGATCTATTCCGGTACGGAGTTTGGCAGAACATTGGGTACTCCCATTATGCTGCTGATTCACAACAAGGATCAGCGGCCACAGGATTATGGGGAGATGAGTACAGTACCCAGGCCTTCCCATGCTGATTTCACCTATCAGATGAAATATGGCACCCGCGCTTCCAGCGGGGGCGGACGTTCCAGCGCCAGGGAGACCATCGGTAGAGTAGCGGCCGGAGCTATTGCCGAAAAATGGCTGCGTACCATTTACGGTACGGTGATTGTCTCCTGGGTCAGCGCTGTCGGGGACATTGAGGCGCCAGAGGTTGACCCTCTGACCATTACCAGGTCAATGGTTGATGCCACTACCATCCGTTGCCCTCACGAGGAGACAGCAGAACGGATGGAGCAGCAAGTTGCCCAGGTCCTAGAGGCAAAGGATTCCATCGGCGGTGTTCTGACGTGCGTCTGCCGACAGGTTCCTGTGGGTCTGGGAGAACCCGTCTTTGACAAGCTTGATGCCAAACTCGCCCAAGCCATGCTCTCCCTGCCGGCAAGCAAAGGGTTTGATGTTGGCTCGGGTTTTGCCGGAACCAGGATGCGCGGCAGCCTGCACAACGATCCCTTTATCCGTAAAGGAAGCACCATCGGGACGCTCACCAATAACAGCGGTGGTATCCAGGGAGGTATTTCCAATGGGGAACCGATCCTCTTCCGGGTGGGGTTTAAGCCTGTTGCCACCATCGGGATGGCTCAACAGACCGTTGACTTTGCAGGGGAAGATGTCGAGCTGGCTGCCAAGGGCCGACATGATCCCTGCGTGGTGCCCCGGGCTGTGCCCATTGTGGAATCTATGGCTGCCTTGGTGCTCATGGATATGGCTTTACGGCAACGATCTCGGCAGGGATAACCCGGATTTCTTAGGAACATTTTGGAGCAATTGGCTTTAAATATTTTTTAATTTTTCCACCATGTTCAAAAGAAATTCGGGCGAAAGGATCAGGTCGGCAAGCCAATACAAAAACATGCCTACCACCACGGTTCCACCCAGGCTTCTGGTCTTTAGAGCAAAAAGCAGCGTTGGGATCGCAACCAGCAGCTCAGGTTTATCCAAGGCAAGTATCCGTGGGGCATCGGTGGTGAACAGGATAGGCGCCAGGAGGCTGCTCAGTATAGCTGCCGGAATGAGGCTGAGCCAGTCCACTAGCCACTGGGGAAGACGTTTGTGGGCGAGAAAGAGCAGGGGCAGGCAGCGGGGAATATAGGTGACCACTCCCATGCCTGTGAACAGGAAGAGATAATCCTGAAAGGTCATGATCGTATCCAGGTTCGTTGTATCAGGTAGCCCAAAGTGGCTGCGCTCATGGACGCACCCACGATATATGATTCACCGGGTATGTTCAGGTACCAGAGGACACTGATGAGTGTAGCCATAGCAGCTGTGCACAGGTGGATGGGACTGGTTAACTGGTATCCCAGGAGGCAAAGGAACATGGCGATCAGGGCGTAGTCGATCCCAAAAGCCCCCTGCGGTATGAATTGTCCGATCAGGCATCCTGCAACCGTTGAGAAAATCCAGACCAGGTTAGTACTCTGGTTCACGGCCAGCCCATGCCATCTGGTCCAGTCTGTGGTCCGAAATTGAGCCATGTTGACCGCAAAACTTTCATCGGTGATGCCGTAGGAGAAAAAAGCGAGAAACCAGCGGTTCACCCCTGACAGATGCACGGCCAGCGCCGAACTCATCAGCGCATGGCGCAGGTTTACGACCAGGGTGGTCAGGATAATGGCTGCGGCAGATGCCTGGTTGGTTACCATGGCTACGCAGATAAACTGGGCGCTCCCTGCAAAAACCAGGATGGACATCATACCCACTGCCCAGTAAGGGAACCCCGACTGTTGCGCCAGAACCCCCAAAGCCAGGCCTATGGGGATGTACCCCAGGCAGATGGGCCAGCCGACAGTACTTCCCTGCCTGAGCTGGGTGACCAGACGGTTTTCTTGCAGACAAGTTTCTCTGTTCTTGTGGTCTCTCGTCATTTCCGATATGTATAGATTTTTTTCACACTTTGCATTCCTAAGCGTTCGAATCTGTGCAGGAGCAAAAGGTGACGTACTTGATTATTAATCAGTATGGCAGGAACACAGCGGCTGTGCTTTGCCAAGAGGCTTCCCTGGATACTTGACTGAGCCTGGTGTTTTTGTTTTGTTTTTTGTATGTTCCTCCTGAACAAGGTGTTATGAAAAATCAAGTTTTCAGCCATCATGGATGCAGGAACACGACTAACTCGGATTGCTCATCAGCTCAGGTGGTGACAGGTTCGGGAGTTTTTGGTACTTCGTTATACTTGGGTATGGGTGTTTCCAAAAGACTGCCGAAGATGGGATCGTCTGAGCTAACCTTTGGTGAACATTTTGTCGAAATTTGAGTCGGCTTACAGAGACCATATATATCTGTTTTTGTCTTTTTTCTCAAATGGAACAAAATGATCATGGGAAACCCGGCCTAAGCGTTGCAGAGCGCTATGCAATGCTCCTCTTTGCCTGAGGGTTTTAAACTTTTCAATGATCGTATGAACCAGAAATCTTATCTATACAGAATACAGGCAGTACGCAATGCTTTTTCCGGTGGTCGGGATCATGCTGTAGCGTCTTTGTTTGTGCGGCCTGGCATGCTGCCATGTCCAATGGAGCGTGAGTGGGCTGATCAGAGGGCTTTGGTGTTCCTGTTGCCGATGACCCGGTACATGTGGCAGGGGGATTGTTGATGGCAAAATCATGGCTTTTACAAGATCTCCTTGATCTTTTGTTTTTACTTGATCTTGATAAAAAGAACGGTCGATCTCCCGGAGAGTTGGATTTCGATACACGTGATCGAACCATTTATCTCGGAATCAATCCATCTTCACACAGTGCGGGTGCGAAGATGGATCCACGCACCCTGTTACGCCATTGGGTGGAGGCTCGCAGACAACAGGTTACGGACTCACAAGACTTCCCTGGCTTGCCCGGCGCCTTCTGGCAGGAGATCAACTGCACCCTGAGTTGGTTGTTTCTCCTAACCGGGATTGTGTCTGGGTTTGTGGTCACCGTACCGGTGCTCAGTTATTCTGGTGAAGCGCCGATCAATGTAACCTTTTACTTTTTTTTCTTTGTGGGACTACAGATTCTGCTTTTTTTCTTGCAGTTGGGCGCCTTGACATACAATGGCGTGCAAGGTAGAAAAATGCCGGCCTCTTTGGTTCTTACCCTGATGCAGCAGAAGTTGTTTGCCTTAGTGGAAAAGCTGTTGAACAGACTGGCTCAAAAGCGGACTCCATCCACTGTCCACTCTCTGCATGCAATTCGCCTGAGTGCCCGTCGATATGATGCCTGCACCCCGATTGTACTCTGGTCTATGTTTCTCTGGCTGCAGCTCTTAGGAATGGGATTTAATGGTGGGGTGTTGTTGGTAACCCTGGGTAAGGTTCTGGTCACCGACATCGCTTTTGGCTGGCAGTCCACCCTGCAGATCGACGCAGCCCAGTTAGGCTGGCTGGTGCAATGGGCGGCAACCCCCTGGAGCTGGTTTGTTCCTGAACAGATAGCCTATCCCAGCCTGGAGGCCATAGCAGGGAGCAAGATGATACTTAAGGAGGGGCTGTATCATTTGACCACCAATGACTTGGTTGCGTGGTGGCCCTTTCTCTGTTTTTCGGTGCTGACATACGGTCTGTTGCCTCGCCTGCTTTTGTATCTGTGGAGCAGGAAAAAAATCGGTGCTTTGCTCTCTGTACAGCCCCGGATTTCCACAGCCATGTATATGGTGATACAGCGGATGACCAATGCAGTGGTAGCAACTGCCGCCCAGCCTGTGAAGAGAAAAACGGCGCCATCCGAGATTCGATCCGCCCCTGAAAGGAGTTCCCCGGCATCGTCTACCCGTCAGGGGCTTTCGGTCACAGTGCCAATGGCTCAGATGGAAGCAGGTCTGGAACGGAAAACAACAGCGGATTTAGCATCTGAACTGGAATTGGGACAAACACTGGGGCCCCAATCCGTCCTTGATATGCGCCAAGAGGGAAGTGACGATTCCCAGGAACTCAAGGCATTCAAAGAACCCAGGGGAATCCAGGAAACGGAGCAATCAGCCATGCCCAGCGTGGTGCTCCCTGAGGAGGTGGTTCTCCTGGTTCCAGATGAAATCTACGATGATATCCCTTTGTCCGAGCTTCAGGACAAGCCGCATCCCCTTACGGGTACCGGCCATGCTGAGATCCTTCGGTATGGAAGCCTTGAGGGAGATGAAGGGCTTCTTGCCGATATCAGGCAGAGGAAAACAGGCGGTACCCTTCTGGCTGTAACAATGTTAGCAGAGGGGTGGCAACCGCCTATCCGGGAAACCCTGTCTTTTCTACGCCTGCTACGGGAATCGGCAGGCCGGGAAACTGCAATTACCCTGTGGCTGCTGGGGAAACCAACACCGCAATCTTTGCTGAATCCAGGTGGAGAGGGTGATCTGAGCATCTGGCAGGAGAAGGTTAAAGAGCTTGTGGATCCACATCTTGATATAGTACGTTTTTCCCATGAATAAAGCATCCCATACGATACCTGAGTTTGCCATTATCGGTCACCCCAACGAAGGGAAGTCCTCGGTGTTATCAACCCTGGCGGAAGACGATTCGGTGCGTGTCAGCCCAATGCCCGGAGAAACCGTGGCTTGTCAGACTTTTCCCGTGGTTATTGACGGGCAGGAAATTATCCGTTTTATCGATACCCCGGGTTTTCAAAATCCAAAAGAAATTCTGCAATGGATGCAGGCCTATACTGGTGAAGAAATTTTGCTTATTCAGGCCTTTATCCAGGCGCATAAAGATAATCCCGACTTTCGTGATGACTGTGAACTCCTGGCGCCAGTGGCGGCAGGGGCAGGGGTCATTTTTGTGGCAGATGGCTCCAAGCCTGTTCGTAATGTTGATCGTGCGGAAATGGAAATTTTGCGACTGACCGGCGCCCCTCGTATGGCAATCTTGAACAGCAAGGATAATGAGACCGGGTTTCTGGAGAACTGGCATGTGGCCTTTCGCAAGCACTTCAACGCCACTCGCCTGTTCAATTCGGCTAAAGCAACCTATGTGCAGCGTATCGAGCTGCTCGAAAGCCTGAAATCCATTGATCAGAAGTGGGAACCGGCCCTGCGCAGGGTGATCCTCTCCTTTACAGCTAACTGGCAGGCCCGAACCCAGAAGACCGTTGCCTGTATTGTGGAGTTTCTGGAAGAAGTGTTAGCCTACACAGAGACCCTGCCCTGCGCCAAGGAAGAGGAAGAACAGGCCCGGCGAAAAGTACGGGAGCGGTTTGAGCAGCATGTGGCGGATAAGGAGCGCAGAGTCCAGGATGCGATTCGCAGGTTATTCAAGCACAATATCTTTAATGTGACTTTGCCTCGTCAGTCCATTCTCCAGGAGGATCTGTTCAGCGAACAGACCTGGAAATTCCTGGGCCTTTCTGACCGACAGGTGATTATGGCCGGAGCCATGGGAGGCGCTGCTGTGGGCGCTGGGGTTGACCTCGCCGCTGCAGGTATCTCATTTGGTCTTTTTTCCACCCTTGGAGGGGTCCTCGGGGGGCTGGGTACTGCTTTGAAAGGAAAACAGTGGCTTGGTGAGCTGCGCTTGCTGGGAATGCATGTCGGAGGTGATCAGGTGCAGGTCGGCCCCGTGAACAATGTACAGTTACTCTACGTGCTGCTTGACCGCTTTTTTCTTTTTTACAGCCATGTGATCAACTGGGCACATGGACGACGTGATTACGTACCCTCCGAGGTCACGGGTTCCGATACCCGCGGGGGATATACCACCCTATGGAGCAGGGAGCAACGGGCGGTGGCTGAACGGTTTTTCAAGCAGGCCTGCTCGGGGAGCATCGCGGAATATGATGCCGCCTCCGTTGAGTTCAGGGCACTCCTTGAACAACAATTGAACAGCCTGAGCGAAAGTGAGTACCAGAGTTGATCATGGTTGAGCCCGGATCTCTCATCAGCTCAGGTGGTGCCAGGTTCGGTAGTTGTTGGTAACGCGATCTACTTGGGTATATGTGTTGCCCAAATACTGTCGCCGATGGTGCCTCCTGGGCCGAATTTTTTGCTCATTGTGTCGGAATTTAAGCCTGCTCACGGTCACCACATGCATCTGTAATTTCTCTTTTTTTCAAATGAAACACAATGCGCATGAGAAAGTCGGGTTAGGCCTGTGACATCGCGCAGGTTGCCAGGATTCAGACAGGCGAGATTGGCAGTTATAGCCATATTTTCAATTCACTTAAAGCCGTTGAATGCAGTAAATATGGCTCTTTTATGGCAACAGCAATTTTTTGCGTCTTGGCCAATAAATCACCAAGAGACCATGTAGATACCTCTTTTCGTGATCCCGAATAAGCGTTGGAAACATGCCCCCACATATGTTGCAAGGCATTTTTTATGCCTCCCAAAGAAGGCGGATAACGTATTGTTTCTGTGAGTAATTGAGCAAGTTCTGAGAAATTATCATTTGGTTTCATCGTTGAGACACGTCTGCCAATTTCTTTATACATGCCATGATCTCTGGCCAAGATGGAATATTTATGATGACTCCATATTTCTTGAGGAGTGTTCGGCAATACAATACGTCCTTTCTCCTTGGCTTTATATTTTTCTGCCAAAATTGCAAACTGAGCACCTGGTTGATCGATGTACATAGGTGGCCATAATCCTTCATTGCTGGGCATATGCAAGGGCGTTCGTTCATTAAAAGATCTCAATTGCATCTCTGCTGACAACAAGTTATGTCGTGCTGTCAACGCCCACCCATACTCCAACCATCTGAGGGTTTCAGGATGCTTGGAATAGCCTTTTTTATTGTGGGTAATTATGGAAGCTATACCATGTAACTCTCGATGCTCTCCAAGTAAACTTTGCCTGTTCAGATATCCTGGATGTATGTCCCAGATTCTCATGGTTTGTCCTGTTTTTTGATCTACTGGCGTTTAAATTGTTAGTGCCCCGCTGAGGTCATAAGCAAGTGAGGAATTTCGAAGTACAACAAACCAAAAAATGCTCAGCCATTTCCCTCCTTTTTTGGGAGTTGATGAAAAATTCAGAGGAGTAACCTGGTTACGTATGATTCCGGTCGGCCTTTCATGGCATGGAATTGGTCGCAGCTCTTTGGCATAAGATTACGATGCTTGAAAACATGTGCTACCTGGTACGTTGGTATCGTCGTTTCGCTACAAGTTCCGATTAGGGCGTATGTCCGGTAGGGTTAACTAGCTCATGTTATACTGTAGTTGAAAGGCTTCAGCATAACGATCTTCCCCTTAACGGAGGTACC